>Ga0315908_10000579_pt1 | contig 28849 bp, 25 predicted proteins | sample LakEriMetagenome_12_FD_203520 | JGI IMG/M metagenome (GOLD analysis project Ga0315908, IMG submission 203520) | Freshwater fungal communities from buoy surface, Lake Erie, Ohio, United States - Buoy 4 MA124 | ecosystem: Environmental > Aquatic > Freshwater > Lake > Lake biofilm | place: USA...
TGCGTGCTGAAGTCTTCGCAATTCTCAAGCACCTACACGCTAGGAAGCACCTACACCTTGCAGGGCATGACCATTAGAAGCCTTGACGCAACGCACCGGGCATCAACCATCGATGCCACCTCCCTTCGCGGCAAGGCCATAACCTTTACTGCTGCTGTAACGGGCGCAGTCATTGGAACAAGCTACGCAAACACCTATGGATACATCAGCTGGTATTCAGATGCAAACATGAATTCCTACATCAGCCAAAGCAGCATTTACCCACAGGGCGGTTTTCAAACCCCAACCTCGCTAACCGTTCCAGAAAATGCCGTAACTGCGCAATTCCAGGTCAGCACTAACGTGATGGCTTCAGGTAGCTCAAACGAGTTAACGTCTGGATCTTTTACTTTCAACTACACCATCAAGGTCGACGGAATTTCTCAGAACGTTGCTTCGATTGCCACCAATGATTCAAACCCGACCACCGGTTTTTACTCACGAGGAACCGACACCAATATTCGAGTGAGCGGAATTACAACCGACTACACCTCACCTGCCGGGACCTTCGAGGAATCGGCTTATCTTTACGCCTGTGTTGACCCGGCTTCACTCTCTGGCTCTTCAGTCTTAACAGCCAGCCTGACCAACGGAGGAAGCTCGGAAACTTCCTCAGTTTATTCTTGGATGGACATCGCCAACCCCAACGGCGGGGGCAACGCTTACGGAGAAACAGCAGACTTCTCAAACCAAAACTTTTCGGGATTGTTAACCGCTCGACAGATCCTGCTTAGGGCTTCAAAGGATTTCACAAGCGGCGGAACCCGTCAATGGGATCTTTCAATCAAAGATGCCAACAACGTTGAAGTTTCGACCCCTTGCGCCGCAATTACTCCAACCCAGACCCCAACCTTGTCTCTGAACGGCAGCAACCTTTCGGTTTCGGCACCAACCGGGCTTACTAACTTCAGCACCTGGTACTACGCGATTTACCGAGCCACCGATAGCGCCTCGGCCACACCACTTTACTCTGGCAACAGTTACTACAACAACATAAATATGACCAATAATGCCAGCGTTTACGCACCGACCGGCGTGCTTCCAATTAGCACTCCTCTGGTGGCTCGCTACATCAACAAGTTGACCGTTGGTTATGCCACCATTCCGTCGGCACCGGGACCGGTTTCAAACCCAATCTCTCTTCCAGCCTCAGCTATTACGGTAACTTCGACCATCAGCAACGGCGACGACCCGGGTCAGGCCAAACTGCTAACTCCAACCGGTCAACTAGTTGATTATTCGTCGGCAATTTCTACCGGCATGCAGATGGGACCAGTTGCTTCCCCGGTAAGCGACGGTAAAGAAGGTTTCTACGTAACCAAGTCGACAAACATGGGTGGCTGGAAGCTATACCGCTTGAACAAGACCGGAGTTGACGCAACCTTCGGTGGCACTGGCGCAGAAGTTAATCTTTATGCCGACATGGCTGATCCCGACCCGGTTATGCCATCCATTGCCTGGTTTGGCACTCGCGATAAGTGGTTTGCTGCTACCGCGCTAGACGCCACTCCAATCGGAAACGGCCCTCCTGCCTTAGCCGATGTTGTAAACAGCCTCGAGATCAAAACCGGAACCCAGGGTTCTGGCACGGTGGCCACCACCACGCTGACCGCGGCTCAGATGAACACTTTCTGTGCAGCACAGGCTGCCGGCTCGAGATTCGCAAATGGTTATGCGATTGAATCGGTTAGCTCACCGATGGCCAAGCCACTGGTGAAGATTCCTTGTAGCGTTTCCTACAATCCGATGACCTACTCTTATGTCAATTCGTTCGTTTTAGCTAGCATCACCACCGGTGCCAACTCGGCGATTACTGCTGTTCACCAGTTCAACACGGGTGCCGGAAACAACTCCTCGGGTGGTTTCGGTCGCTATAGCTCAGGAGGTGGCGGCAGCACAGCTTCCGCTACGGTTTCGGTCTATCCGAATGCCAGCGCTGCCACCGACACCGCGCTCGCCTTTTACTCTGTTTCTTACGACTACAACTCAACTGCAATGCCACCAGTTGCCAGCGTTGCCGGTCTCAAGTTTGTTCGAGTAAAGATGAACGGAACCGCCACTGTTACCGATACACCGGTTTCGGGAGTCACCAGCCTGACCGCTTCGTCGTTGTCGTCTCTCTCATCTTCGGTAACCGGAAAACTTCCAACTCTTCCTCCGATGAGCACGGGAACCGGTTTGGTAGCACTTGCCAAATTAGTAGTGACTTCCGGAACTTCGCCAAACATCGTGTCGACCACTACCTGGAAGCTAGCTTCTTTAGACACCGCAACCGGTGTGTTTAGCGCCGGCGACGACATATCAATCGACACCGACGCAACCTTCGTGGGCACTAGCAGCCTCTCGTTCGTTGGTGGCGGGCAGCTCGTTGGCACTACCGGTCAGGTATTGCTTCAGCGTTACTCTTCGTCGGTCGTTTCCTCAACCATGACCTACGTGCGTGGTCAGGCTGTGCTCGATCTTTCGTCGAAGCAGTTAGACACCGGCGAAGCCGTTACCTACACCCAGCCACTTGTATCTGGAATCTTCAGCCTGTACTACGTTGATGAGCAGGGTCGGATGAACTGGCTTTCAACCATGGACACAAATAAGTTCGGCTGGGTTCGTTGGAATTCAACTGCTTCGAACAGCTCACTTCCTGCCGGAGTAACCGTAACCGGCCAGGACTCGCTATTCACAGTTGCTGCAGGTGGAAAGCTAACGATCACCGGTACCGGGCTAGGAACTATTTCTGCCGTGACCGTTGGTGGAAACCGAGCTGTATTTACAAAGACCGCAACCAAGTTGGTCGTTACCCTGCCTAAAAACCTATCCGGAGAAAAGCCGGTTACGGCAACCTTCCCTGGCTCAGTAGTTGCAGATCTAGCGACCATTACCTATGTGGGTGCGGCCAAGCAGGCTCAAACCATAGCTGCAACAACCAATGTTGCAGGAACCTGGACGGGTGTAAACAGCAAGGTCACCACCTTATTCCCAGCAACCACATCGGTGGGGCTTCCAACTGCGCTTAAGGTTGACAAGACCACCGTCTGTTCAGTTGCGGGTAAAACCGTCACCATGAACGCTGCTGGAACCTGTGTGGTTACAGTGTCATCTGTCGGAGACCTGGGAACTAGCGCTAAAAGCCAAAGCACTTCGATCGTGGTAGCCAAGGGTGACCTAGCGCTCAGCGTTGCTTCAACATTGAGCGTCACCAACAACTCTGCAGACATCTCTGGTGATTCACTGAACATCCGTTCGGTGAATGCCGATGTTGCCGATGCGGCTGCCGACCTCGATTTCTACGCCTTCGCCTCAAGCAATGAAAATGTTTGTACCGTTGACGAAGCTGGAAACGTAACCGGAATCACCGCTGGTTCTTGTGTGGTCACAACCGTCGCCACTGCTGGAACCAACTGGGTGGCGGCTTCAAGAACCACTGCCGTTACCGTAACCGAAAGCGCTTCAGAAATTCCAGACGTGATGCCAGAAACCGGCGATGGAGATCTACCGGCCAAGGCAGTTGTCAACAACAAGAAGGTTTTTGTTGCCACCAATGACTCGAGCCTGGGCGTGAAGTGGGATAAGGCCGCTGGCCTGCTAACTCTTCAGGCTAAGGGTGTTTACATCGGTCACATCATGGCCGAAGTTAGCTTTACCAAGGCTGGAGTAACCTACACCTGCTTCAACGTCTTCGGGACCACCACTGCTTTAGCCAGCAAGACCGCGGCCCAGAAGAAGGCAGCACTCAAATCGAAGGTCTTCACTGCCGCGGCAGCTACCTGCAAGGACGCCTCTATTTTGAGCATCCCTGTTTCGATTGGTAGCATCGCCGACTTCGCCAAGATTAAGAAGGTTGCGAAGGACAAAAAGTTAGCAAGCAACATTGTTGGAGGCGCTAAGCATGAAGCGCTGGCTCTAACCAAGTTGAAGAACTTCGTTGGCACAGTAACCATCAAGGTCACTCGCTACCGCGCTTGGCCAACCACCATGAAGAACGTGGCTGGCGCCAAGAAGATTCCAGCAGTGGTTCGAACCACCACAATAAACCTTCAGTAGTAGGTCAGTTGATCTCGGCGACCACGGGAACGTGGTCGCTGGGGCCTTCGCCCTTGCGTTCTTCTCGTTCGATTGAAACTTCGGTCACGCGTTCGGCAAAAGCATCATTTCCCAAAATAAAGTCGATTCGCATGCCTTCGTTTTTGGGAAAGCGAAGCTGCTGGTAATCCCAGTAGGTGTAACCGGTGGGAATTCGAGGCCGAACCACGTCTTGAAGCCCAATTTGTTCGAACGCTTCAAACGCCTGACGCTCTGGAGCTGAAACATGGGTGGCACCCGCAAAATCGTCGATATTCCAAACGTCGGTGTCTAGCGGAGCTACGTTGAAATCTCCCATGAGCGCTATCGGCAACTCGGGCTGATGGTAAACCAGTTCGGCTGTGGTTGCCGCCAATGCCTCGAGCCACTCGAGTTTGTAGGTGTAGTGAGGGTCTTCCAGCGTCCGACCGTTTGGAATGTAGAGGCTGGAAAGTCGAACGCCGTTGAAAGTTGCGGTTAGTGCTCGAGCCTCTTCAACTTCTTTGAAGGTTGGCATCCCAGAAAAACCAACCTCCACGTCTTCGGCTTCGATTTTCGAGGCAAAGGCAACACCGTTCCACTGGTTCAGACCGTGCATGGTGATCTTGTAACCCAGAGTTTCGAAGGCCTCGTAAGGAAACTGATCCGGTTTGCATTTGATTTCTTGCATCGCCAAAACGTCGCAGTTAGTTCTCGTCAACCAATCGGTTACCCGACCCACGCGAGTGCGAATACTGTTTACGTTCCAGGTGGCGATGTGCATCCATTAAGGGTAACTTGCCTTGGTTAGACTTGGGGTATGACCTTCTCTTCACCTTCAAAACCGCGTCTAGTTGAGCTCGTTAGAGAGCTGGCCGTGGTGCACGGTAAGGTCACACTTTCTTCTGGCATTGAGGCCGACTATTACGTTGATCTTCGCCTGGCAACCCTTCACCACGAGGCTGCTCCGCTAATCGGCCAGGTCATGCTGGATCTTCTAGATGCTAGTGGCGTGGACGATTTCGAGGCGATAGGCGGCCTCACCATGGGCGCCGACCCGGTTGCTACCGCGGTGCTTCACCAGGCGGCAGCGCGCGGCCGAACCATCGACGCATTTGTGGTTCGCAAAGCCGCTAAAGCCCACGGAATGGGCCGCCAGGTTGAAGGCCCAGATGTTCGTGGTCGCAAAGTTGTGGTCGTTGAAGACACTTCAACTACCGGTGGTTCTCCGCTGACCGCTGCCAAAGCACTCGAGGAAGCCGGGGCAATCATCGTCGCTGTCGCAACTGTGGTTGATCGCGATACCGGTGCCCAGAAGGTAATTGAGGATGCCGGTTATCGCTACCTCACGGCAATCACGCTGCAAGATTTGAACTTGGGCTAATTGAAGCAATTCGTTCTCACGCAGCTAGCGTCAATTACGTCCATCATCGCGGGCTCGATGATGTTTCTCACCATGCCCTGGTTGACGATTGAACTAACTGGCTCCGCAACCATGGCCGGTTTGGTCATTGCCATAACCGCCGTTCCGGGCTTGCTACTCTCGCCGTTCATGGGTTCGCTGGTAGACAGCATTGGCCGCAGACGAATGGCAATCATTGTGGAGCTCATTACCGTGTTCACCACGATTGCCTATCCGATTTTGAACGGCATAACGCCACTCACCCTTCCACTGCTGCTCCTAATGGGAGTCATTCGAGCGCTGTTTAGCGGAGGCTCCATGACCGCCCGTAAGTCTTTACTGCCAGATGTTGCGCGCGAGGCGAATATGTCTCTAGACCGAGCAAACTCGCTGCACGAAGCTTTTGCCGCGGCAGCCTTCGCCACCGGCCCGGCCATTGCGTCGCTACTAATTGCCGCATTCGACGTAATGGCTGCCTTCTGGGTCAGTGCCGCCTTCATGGCTTGCTCTGCTTTCTTCGCTTGGTTGATTCGCGTGGAGGAAGTAAACGAGGAGGGCGCCGAGGGCAGAGGCACCGAATCTTGGATTTCCTACGCGTCTCAGGGCTTTAGGCTCTTGGCCAAACTACCCGCCGTCGCGATTATCTTCGTCATCGTTATTCTTTTGGCGCTGTTCTACATACCTTCCGAGCTGGTGGTTCTGCCAAAGTATTACGAGAGCATCAATGATCCTCAGACGCTCGGCTTTCTCCTCATGGCGATGGCATTGGCAACTTCGGTCGGTTCGCTAATGTTTGAGCGCTTCACGCATTACCTCTCCTATGCCAACATCCTTCGTTTCACCGGTTTCGGAGTCGCGCTTGCAATGCTTCCAATGGCATTCCTTCCGCCAACCCCGATCATGATTCTGTGCGGTCTGGTTTTGGGCTTCGCCTGGGGGCCAATGCCTCCGCTTCTAAACACCGTGATTCAGAAAAAGGTTCCGCCGAGCATGCGAGGACGTGTGTTTTCAGTTGAGATGACCATTTGGAATGCAGCTCCAATGATCACCATGGTTTTTGTGGGAGCGGCAGTAGATGGATTCGGCGTTCAGCCGGTCTACTTTGTTATCGCCGGACTCGTGCTGACATCGGTTGTGCTGGCGGCAATTCAGCCAGCTCTAAAAGACCTTAACGAAGTCGACGTTTAGTCGAGTAGATCGGCGATCGAGTTCAAGATCTCGTTCGGGCGATAAGGGTATTTCGCAATTTCGGTGGCGTCGGCTATTCCAGTGAGAACTAGCACGGTGTGCAGGCCAGCTTCAATTCCAGCCACCACGTCGGTGTCCATTCGGTCACCAATCATGCCGGTGCTTTCCGAGTGGGCGTCGATTTTGTTCATGGCCGAGCGGAACATCATCGGGTTCGGCTTGCCCACAATGTAAGGTTCCTTTCCGGTTGCTTTTGAAATTAGCGCAGCTACCGAGCCGGTTGCCGGAAGCGGACCTTCGGCGGAAGGCCCGGTGGCATCGGGGTTCGTGGCAATAAAGCGCGAACCGTTGTTAATAAGGCGAATCGCTTTGGTGAGCATTTCAAAGTTGAAGTTACGAGTTTCCGCAAGCACCACGTAGTCGGGGTTCACGTCGGTTTGCGTGTAGCCAACTTCGTGTAGAGCGGTGGTCATACCCGCTTCGCCAATAACGTAAGCGGTGCCCTTTGGCTTCTGCGAATGCAAGAAATCCGCGGTGGCTAGTGCCGATGTCCAGATGCTTTCTTCGGGAATATTGAGGCCAGTCGCCTTCAGGCGAGCCGCCAAATCGCGCGGGGTGTAAATCGAATTGTTGGTTAGCACCAAAAAGCGCAGACCCTGCTCCTGCCACTGCTTGATCACATCGGTTGCTCCAGGAAGGGCAACTCCCTCGTGCACCAGAACGCCGTCCATGTCGGTGAGCCAGCATTCTATTTTCCTGCGAGTAGTCATGTTGCAAGGCTACCAAACCACACATTAACTGCGGGTAGTAGACTCATTAACGGTGCGCTGGGAAGTCTGGTCGGCAAAGTATTTCTTACTTTTGAAAGGTCTTCCATGCTCAGTATTTCCGCAATTCTTGCCGTAGGCATCTTCGTTATCGCATACCTTCTAATCGCCACCGAAAAACTCAACCGCGTAGCCATTGTTTCCGCAGCCGCAGCCGGCATGGTTTTGGTGGGCGCAACGGATGCCGAGGCAGCGTTCTTCAGCCACGAAACGGGCATCGATTGGAATGTAATCTTCCTTCTTCTGGGAATGATGATCATCGTCTCAGTAATTCACAAAACCGGACTTTTTGAATACCTGGCCGTTCGCGCAATCAAATTAGCCGGCGGTAGGCCAAAAACCGCGTTCGTGCTGATTCTGATTCTTGTGTCATTCGCCTCGGCGCTCTTGGATAACGTAACCACGATCCTCTTGGCCGTGCCAATGACGTTCCTGATTGCCAAATACCTAGACGTAAACCCGGTGCCATTTATTTTGGCGGAAGTTTTTGTGAGTAACATCGGCGGCGCTGCCACACTAATCGGTGACCCACCAAACATCATCATTGGAAGCAAAGTCGGCCTAGGGTTCAACGAATTCCTTATTCACATGGCACCGCTTTCGATTTTGGTGTTGGCCGCTGTCATCCCGATGCTGGTGTTCCTGTTCCGTAAGCAGCTTGTGAATGGTCCGGAGGATCGCGCCAAAGTAGATTCTCTAGTGCCAAGCTCTTACATTTCAGATAAGTCGCTGATGATTAAGAGCCTCGTTGTTTTAGGTCTCGTAATCGTAGCCTTCGTGCTTCACTCGGTCACTCACATCGAGCCGTCGCTGGTGGCGATGATGGGAGCGGGGCTCCTGGTGCTGATCAGCAAGCTAAAGCCGAAAGATTACGCCATGGATGTGGAGTGGGGAACCCTCACCTTCTTCGCCGGCTTATTCATCATGGTTGGCGCACTAGTTAACGTTGGCGCTCTCGGATTAGCCGCCGACTACGTGGGTGAAGCGGTTGGCGGAAACGCGCCTCTAGCCGGAACCGTCATAGTTTTGGCTTCCGCGGTGATTTCCGGCGTTGTAGACAACATCCCCTATGTCACCAGCATGATTCCAGTGGTAGCTGAGGTGGCTAAGACTCTGCCTGGGCTTGGAAACGATGGCCTTTGGTGGGCACTGGCCGCCGGCGCCGACTTCGGCGGAAACCTAACCATCGTTGGTGCTTCGGCAAACGTGGTTGCAGTTGGCCTAGCTCACGCCAAGGGCATCAAGATCTCGTTCTGGGAATTCGCGAAATACGGTATCCCAGTTACCCTTGTCTCGGTGGCAATCTCGCTGCCGTACCTTCTGATCCGTTACTTCTAGGACGCAATGACCGACGTCGACAATCCGAGCCCAGAGCAAACCACCTGGGGAGTTGGCCCACACGCCAAACCTTGGCCAACCGGCGAGCAATTCGACCCGGAGCTTCTGGAAAACGGTGACACCCGCAACGTGCTCGACCAATATCGCTACTGGAAGATGGAAGCCATCGTGGCCGAGCTCGACAGCCGTCGTCACAGTTTTCACGTTGCCATCGAAAACTGGCAGCACGATCTGAACATCGGCTCAATTGTGCGAACCGCAAACGCTTTTTTGGCTGCCGAGGTTCACATCATCGGCAACCGTCGTTGGAATCGCCGGGGAGCCATGGTCACCGACCGCTACCAGCACGTTCGCCACCACCCAACCGTCGAAGATTTTCTTACCTGGACGAAAGCCAACAAGCTTCCAATCATCGCCATCGATAACGTGCCCGGCTGCAAAAAGATTGAGCAATACGATCTTCCCGAAAGCTGCGTGCTGCTATTCGGTCAAGAAGGGCCTGGTCTCAGCGAAGAGGCAATCAAGGCTTCCAAGGTGGTTCTCGAAATAAGCCAGTTCGGTTCCACCCGCTCAATTAACGCCAGCGCGGCCGCGGCCATTGCCATGCACAGCTGGATTACCACGCACGTTTTCTAGCGGTAAACTTGTTTTGTGCTTCAATTTCGGGCACAAATCCCAGCTTTGAAGAGGGGTAGCCATGCCTGCAGTGGTAATCATCGGCGCACAGTGGGGCGACGAAGGTAAGGGTAAGGCGACAGACCTACTCGCGGAACACATCGACTACGTGGTTAAGTTCAACGGTGGTAACAACGCCGGTCACACGGTGGTTATCGGAGACGAAAAGTACGCTCTTCATCTGCTGCCTTCGGGCATTCTGACCCCAGGGGTCGTCCCGGTTATTTCAAACGGAGTGGTCATCGACCCGGCCGTTCTATTTCTTGAGCTCGATGCACTAAACGCTCGCGGTATCGACACCTCGAAACTTCGTATTTCGGCAAACGCTCACATCATCACTTCTTATCACGTAACCATCGACAAGGTTTCCGAGCGATTCTTGGGTAAGCGCGCCATCGGCACCACCGGCCGCGGCATTGGCCCAACCTATGCCGACAAGATCAACCGCGTTGGAATTCGCGTGCAAGACCTGTTCGACGAAAGCATCTTGCGCCAAAAAGTTGAAGCGGCCCTCGTTCAGAAGAACAACCTGCTCACCAAGGTTTACAACCGCGCGGCCATCAAAACCGAATCGGTTGTTGCCGAACTACTTAGCTTTGCGGAGCGTCTACGCCCGATGGTTGGCGACACCGCACTTGAACTTCACCAGGCTCTCGAGGCCAACAAGCTCGTCTTGTTTGAAGGCGGTCAGGCAACCATGCTCGATGTAGACCACGGAACCTACCCGTTTGTAACTTCATCAAACGCTACTGCCGGAGGCGCTTCAACCGGTTCGGGAGTTGGCCCAACTCAACTGAAGTCGATCATCGGAATTGTGAAGGCTTACACCACCCGCGTTGGCTCTGGCCCGTTCCCAACCGAGCTCTTCGACGAGTCGGGCGAGTTCCTTCGCTCAACCGGTCACGAGTTTGGAACCACCACCGGGCGTCCGCGTCGCTGCGGTTGGTATGACGCCCCGATTGCCCGCTACTCGGCACGCATCAACGGTCTTACCGACTTCGTGCTTACTAAGCTCGACGTTCTAACCGGCCTCAAAGAGATCCCGGTTTGTGTTGCTTACGAAGTAGACGGCGTGCGCCACGACGAAGTGCCGGTCAGCCAGAGCGATTTCCACCACGCGAAGCCGGTTTACGAAAACTTCCCTGGCTGGGAAGAAGACATCAGCAAGTGCCGCAACTTCGAAGATCTTCCAAAGAACGCCCAGAACTATATCCTGGCTGTTGAGAAGCTAAGCGGTTGCCGCATCTCGGCAATCGGTGTTGGCCCGGCTCGAGACGCGATTATCGTGCGTCACGACATGCTGGCTATTTAGGGCTGATCGCCTTCGGAGCAACCTTTGCTCGCTCGGAAGCAACCGCATCGCGAAGCTGCTTGGCTACTCCAAAAGCCCACTTTTTAGCTTCAGCCTCCCCGTCGTCGAAAAGCGTGAATACATATCCGGCCGGATAACCGGGGCCGAAGGCAAAAACGTTAAGGGCTTGAAGCCCAGAAGTTCGCTCACGGTTGGAAACCGCAATCTTCACATTGAGCCCGTTGGCTCCTGGTTCCAGGGAAACCGTCTTGGCGAGATCCCAGTCGCGAACCATCTTTGAACCGCTGAAAACGATTCGCTGGTTGGTGAAAATAGCCTGGCCGTAATCTATCTGGGTAAGAACTTCTGGATTCTTAACGAACTGACCGCCCATTCCGCCAACGTTTCCGCGCAACTCACCAAACAGTGGGAAGCTAACTCCTGCGTTCATTCCAGAGAAACTCGAACCGGAACTCTCGTATTCGGTTAGGGCCACCATCGGAATCACGTAGATGAGCTTTTCCCCCTTCTGAAGAGCCATGCCACCCGACAACTCTGGCTCTTTCCCAGAAGTCATTTCTTCGAGGATGTTAGCGCAGGCTTCCATGTTGTCGACAAACATCGCCTGCTTGCGCCGGTTGTTGTCTTTCACGACAAAAATGATCGCGACAGCCACTAACAGGGCGATTATCAGGGCCACTGGGTTTTGGAGAAGAAAACTCCCCACAAGCAAAGTCACAATAATCAGGCCAAAGATTCCGCAACCAGACGGCTTATTCATTCTTTCCCCATTCCTAATACTTGTCTCAAGCCTAGGCAACATCAGCGACAATTAACTAATGGACCACAACGACTACATCGAAAACGAGAGCGACCCCGTTCTCGAGGCGTGGGGTCTGCCGGTTAACACCCGAGGTCATGTTCCGTTCTATCGTCAGCTCTATTTCCCAGACGTTTATGAATTGCGTCAGTGCGGCTACGACATCCGCCGGTTCGAAGAGCTTTTCGACCTACTTGAAAATGCGAGAATCTCGCACGCCCGCAAGGTTCACAGCCTGCTTCACGTTGAATTTTCCAGCACGATATTCGACCCAAACATCGCCAGGCAGTATGAGTTGAATGTCTGGGCGACCCTTCACCGATTCGGAGCAGCCGAGGCGCCTCCGCTGCTGAAGAAAGTTTTGGGTCAGGCATTCCCTGGAGAATCGGTTACTCACTACGCCAGCGATCTAATGACCTGCTTCTTCTGGTCTTCCCTAGCAATGATGGCCAGAGACTACGTTTGGCGAGCGCCGGAGCTGGAACTCATGGCCGACTACCTAGACTTCCCGCTGAAGGCAGCTTTCGGTATCGAAGCCCTGCTCCTCGCCGCCTAAAAAAGGGTAAAATCGAGGTGTTCCCCAATCGTTAGGTAAAGCAAAGATGCTTACAGAGGCCGAACTATTAGCCAAGGTCCCAACCGGTCTATACATTAATGGGCAGTGGGTCGAAGGCTCAGCCAAAGACCAGATTTCGGTTGAAGACCCGGCCACCGGCAAGACACTTCTAACCATTGCCAACGCCACTGCCGAGGACGGCCTGAAGGCTCTAACCGCAGCCGCCGATGTGCAAGACTCCTGGGCCAAGACCAGCCCACGCGAGCGCGCTGAGATTCTTCGCCGCACCTTTGAAATCGTGCGCGACCGCGCCGAAGAGTTCGCCATGCTCATCTCACTTGAAATGGGCAAGCCCCTGGCCGAAGCCCGCGGCGAAGTTACCTATGGTAACGAGTTCGTTCGCTGGTTCAGCGAGGAAGCCGCCCGCATCGGTGGCCGTTTCGGCTCTAACCCCGAGGGAACCGGCAAGATGCTGATCACCAAGCGTCCGGTTGGCCCAGCGTTTGCCATCACCCCTTGGAACTTCCCGCTCGCCATGGCGACCCGCAAGATTGCGCCTGCCATTGCCGCCGGTTGCACGATGGTGGTAAAGCCAGCAGAGCTAACCCCACTGACCACACTGTTCTTCGTGAAAGCCCTAGAAGAGGCAGGCCTCCCAGCCGGTGTGATCAACGTGATCACCACCAGCACGTCATCGGCCACCTCCGGGCCAATCATTGCCGACCCGCGTCTGCGTAAGATCACTTTCACCGGCTCGACCCCGGTTGGCGTGAAGCTATTGCAGCAGGCAGCTCAAAACGTGCTTCGCACCTCGATGGAACTCGGTGGCAATGCGCCGTTTATCGTGTTCGAAGACGCCGACATCAATGCTGCGGTAACCGGCGCCATGCAGGCGAAAATGCGCAACATCGGACAAGCTTGCACGGCTGCCAACCGCTTCATCGTTCACGAAGCCGTCGCCGACGAATTTGCGTCGAAGTTTGCCGCCAAGATGGGTGAACTAAACCTCGGACGGGGAATCGCGGACGGCACCACCTGTGGTCCGGTTATTAACCGGGCCGCCCAAGACAACATGCAAAGACTCGTTGACCTAACCGTGAAGGAAGGCGCCGACGTCGTTACCGGTGGAAGCAGCTCCGGAAGCGAAGGCTACTTCTTCAAGCCAACCGTGCTCACCAATGTTCCCGAGAACGCCAGCATCCTCAAGGAAGAAATCTTCGGACCGATCGCGCCAATCGTGCGCTTCAAGACCGAAGCAGACGCCGTGAGAATTGCCAACAACACCGAATACGGTCTGGTTAGCTACGCCTTCACCAAGGATTTGGCTCGCGGAATGCGTCTGGTCGACAGCCTAGACACCGGAATGTCTGGCATCAACACCGGTCTGGTTTCCAACGCGGCAGCGCCGTTCGGCGGCGTGAAGCAAAGCGGAATGGGTCGCGAAGGCGGCTCCGAGGGCATTGAGGAATACCTCGAAACTCGCTACGTGCTGATTCCAAACCTCTAGGCCAAAATGTTCAAGTTCCGGGGTGACCGAAACAGCCTGCTGAAAGATTTGGCGCTGCGGGTTTCAGAAGTTTGGTCGAGTTTCGATAAGGCTCGTGAGAGCGAACCGGAAATCAGCAAGGGCACGCTTACGGTTTTAGCGGAAGACCTTCCGCAAGCTGGGCGAGGCGAAACCGTTGCACTTTATCAGGCAGTCGACATTCTCGATCAGTCGCTGGCTCAATCTCGTCCGAGGTTTTTTGCCTATATTGGTTCTTCCGGGCTTGAAATCGGTGCAGTCGCCGATTTCCTGGCTTCCAGTTACGACATCAACCTCGCGGTCGACTCCAAGGCGGCGACGCTCTTAGAACGTCAGACCGCTCGCTGGATCGGCCAGTTCATTGGCTACGACGACAACGCTAAGGGCCTATTCACCAGTGGCGGCACCATCAGTAACATCACCGCGCTCGCTGCAGCTCGAACCAGAAAGTTCCCAGATTCTCGCAAGAACGGAGTTACGGTTCCGGTTGCGATCTACTGCTCGGCCGAGGCGCACTACTCAAACATTCGAGCGGTTGAGCTGCTGGGTTTTGGAAGTTCTGCGATTCGTTCGATTGCGATTGACTCCAATCGGCGAATGGACATGGATGCTTTTGAGGCGGCAATTAAACAAGATTTGGCCGATGGCGTGGTGCCACTAGCGGTAATCGCATCCTCGGGAACAACTTTGACCGGGGCGGTAGATCCGCTGGATGCAATTGCCGACATTTGCGAGCGATACGGAATTTGGATGCACATCGATGGCGCCTACGGTGCACCGGCAGCCGGAACCGCAAAAGCCAAGGCTCTTTTTAAGGGGATCGACCGCGCCGACTCGGTAACCATCGATGCCCACAAGTGGCTGTTTGTGCCTAAGGCTTGCAGCATCGTGCTCGTGAAGAATTACGAACCACTGGTTCGAACCTTTAGCCACAACGAGGCCTATATGCCTCACAACCAAGACGAGCCGAACGCCGTAGACATCACCCTCGAGTATTCGCGTCCGGTTCGGGCACTAAAAATGTGGATGGGGTTTGCCACTCACGGTGCTGCCGAGTTCGCCGCCGCCATCACCGGCAACATCGAACTGGCAGAGCTCACCTATCGAATAGCTCGGGCGGACGAATCGTTTCGAGTGCTGGAGAATGAGCCGCAGCTTTCAATCGTGCCAATTCAGTATGCTCCGGCCGGAGTGAAAGACGTAAATGGCTTGAACCGAAAGATTTACGAAGAGATTTTGCTAGACGGAAGAATTTATCTTTCTCCGGCAACCATCGACGACGAAATTTGGCTGCGTCCCTGCTACACAAACTTCAGAACCACCGCGGAGGATGTCGACGTGCTGTTTGATGTGGTTCGTGAGTTGGGCGAAGCCAACAAGGCTGATTTCAGCTAGTCACCGATGTAACTCATCACGTGTTTGATGCGCGTGTAGTCTTCGAAACCGTACATCGACAGATCTTTTCCGTATCCGCTGTGACGGAAACCGCCGTGAGGCATTTCGGCTGCCAGGGCGCCGTGCTCATTAATCCAAACTGCTCCAAAGCTGAGGTCGCGTGCGAATCTCATGGCTCGTCCGTGGTCGGACGTCCAGATCGATGCACCTAGCCCGTACATCACGTCGTTGGCGTTGCGCAGCGCTTCGGCTTCGGTCTTGAAGGTTTGCACCGAAAGGATTGGGCCGAAGATTTCGTCTTGGATGTGTTCGTCGTCTTGTCGCAAATCGGCGATGATCGTGGCTTCGTGGTAGTAACCGTTGGTGCTCGAACCGGTGCCACCAACGATAAGTTCGGCGTGACTTGGCATGCGCTCAACGAATCCGGCCACGCGCTCAAACTGGCTGATGTTGTTGACCGGGCCAAACAAAATGTCGGTTCGGTTCGGATCGCCGGTCTTTGCATTTGCCAGTACTTCGGCTTTCATCAGTGCCAGCAGTTCGTCTCGGATGCTTTCGTGAACCAGCACTCGAGTGGCTGCCGTGCAGTCTTGTCCGGCGTTGTAGAAGGCCGCGCCAACAATGGTTGCCGCTGCGCGCTGTAGGTCGGCATCGGGGAAAACGATGGCCGGAGCTTTGCCGCCAAGCTCTAGGTGAACCCGCTTCACGTCTATGGCCGCGGTCTTGGCAACTTCCATGCCGGCGCGAACCGAACCGGTGATGGCAACCATTTGCGGGGTTTTGTGCTCAACCAGCGCTTTACCGGTGGTTCGGTCGCCAACCACAACGTTGAACACGCCCTTGGGTAAAAACTCCGACGCAATTTCGGCCATCAGCAGTGTGGTGGCAGGGGTGGTATCGGAGGGTTTCAGAACGATGGTGTTTCCAGCGGCAATGGCCGGAGCGAATTTCCAGGTCGCCATGACCATCGGGTAGTTCCACGGAGTGATCTGTCCGATGACGCCGATCGGCTCGCGGCGAATCGACGAGGTGTGGTCGCGAGTGTATTCCGCGGTAGCACGGCCCTCGAGGTTTCTGGCAGCACCGGCAAAGAAGCGAATCTGGCTCACAATGTTGTTTACCTCGTGAGGAATCATGAAGCTTCGAGGTTTACCGGTGTCTCGGCTTTCGGTGTCGGCTAAATCTTCGGCTCTTGCCTCAAAGGCATCGGCGATCCTAAGAAGTGCCAGCTGACGCTCAGCTGGCGTACTCAGTTTCCAAGACTCAAAAGCCGTTTCGGCCGCCTTGAAAGCCAGGTCAACATCGGCTGCCGTTGAGATTGGCGCCTCGGCGTAAACCCTACCGTCGGCCGGGTTGAAAATATCCATCGCTTCGGCGGCTACCGGTTCGCGGTATTCCCCGTTGATGAAGTTTTGTAATTTGATGGTCATCAGTGACCCGGACGCCCTTGGCTCATCAGGTACATACCAATGGCTAGTTGAGCGCGGTGAAGGCGGCTCACCAGCTCGCTTTGGCGAATCCCAAGATCCTGCGAAACATCGCTCATGGTTCGCTTCTCGTAGAGAACCCCCATCGCCACCGAGCCAAGTGCCTCGGGCAGCGTCTCGATGGCGGCCTTGAGCGTTTCGGCAGGAATTTTGGAGGTGTCTGGCAGTTCGCCGTCGCCTTCAAACGAGATATCTAGATCGAAAAATGATGACATGTTTTGTTTTCCTTATCCTTCAAAGACCTTGCGGTAGCCCTGCACTACCGAACGTAAACCAATACCCGCGGCACCAACCAGTTTGTCACCACGGTAATACTCAAACACGCAGTCGCCGTCTATGGAACCTTCGACTAACTGGTTGCGATCGGCCAGTGCCAGCAGGCCAAAGGCGAGAATGTGAACATCGAACTGATCGCTCCAAAACGATGGGATTGGGCGAAAAACTTCGCCGGCTTCGCCGGTGGCAATGGCGTTGCCAACATACTTGGCGCACTCGCTCGGAATGTTCCAGTGTTCAACCCGCCTGGGAACGTCATCGAAGATCGAGTTCGGAAAACGAACCACATCGCCCACTCCCCAGACGTTTGTCCAGGCTTCTCCACTGGTTTTCAGGGCACGGAGGTTGGCGTTGCAGAGCAGCCCGTCGACGATGTTAATGTCGCTTCCTTCGAGCCACTCGGTGTTCGGGTGCGAACCAATGGCTTCGATGAAAACATCACAGTCCAAAATAGTGCCGTCGTCTAGGGTGACCGCCTCGATTCGAGCCTCGCCAACCAGGTCGGCGACGCTTCGCTTCAATAGAAACCGCACGCCTTCGGCCTCTTGCCGACGCTGAAGCTCGGTTGCTAACTCGTCGCCGAGCGGCCTGAGCATCGGCACGGTTCCAGGGGCCACCACGGTTACCTCGCAACCGAGTTTTCTGGCGGTGGCTGCGGTCTCGCAGCCGATGAAACCAGCACCCAAAACCACCACGCGGGCACCGGGCTTTAGCTCGGCTCGAAGCGCCATCGCGTCGTCGATGGTTCGAATGATGTGACGCCCGGCGTGAATGTTGTTTGGGTAAACCTGTCGCTTCGGACGCAATCCGGTTGCCACAATCAGGTTTGAGTATTCAAAGACTTCGCCGTCGTCGGTGGTTACGGTGTTGTGCTCGAGGTCGGTGGAAACCACCCGACGCCCCAGAACCCAACCAACATCGGCAGTTGCGGCACGCTGCGGGAAGGCAACGGTTTCGTGACTCACCACATCGCCGGCCAAAACCTCTTTCGATAGTGGAGGCCGGTTGTAGGGAGCCCAGGGTTCGTCGCCGATCACAGTAATTGGCCCGGTGTAACCGAAGCGTCTCAGCGCCTCGGCCGAACGCAGGCCGCCCATCGAGGCGCCAACGATTACTACCGGCTTCGACATCTAATTAGTCGACGATGAAGATTGCCTGCATTGGGCAGACGTCAACGGCAGCTTCCACATTTGCGCGTTCGCTGTCTTCGGCGGTTGCGGTGTATTCAAGCTTGTCGTCGCTGTTTAGTTTGAACACGTCAGGTGCTTCGAAAACGCACATGCCGTAGTGCTGGCACTTGTTCATGTCTACGTTGATTTTGATCATTTACTTTTCCTCCACGGTAGATGGGTACAGGTCTTTGGATGGGGTGCGAATTCCTCGGAACTCCCAGTCGCCACCCATGGCGGTTGAAACCACTTCTTCGCTTTCGGTTGGTTGAGCGCCAACGTCTTCGCGAATCGCGGTGGGCCCGGTAACGATGTGGTTGGTAAGGCGCCCTAGGCCTTCAACTTCCACTTCCACCACGTCGCCTGGGAAAACCGGGCGGCTGTTGGCTGGCGTGCCCGAGTAGAGCATGTCGCCGGGTAGCAGGGTAATTGTGCGAGCGATGTCGGCAACCAGGTAGTGCATGTCCCACTCCATGTTGTCGGTGTTGTCGTCTTGAACAACCTTGCCGTTCACGATGGTTTGAATGCGCTTGTTGCGAAAGTCCCAGTCGGTAACCATTCCAGGGCCAATCGGAGCCAGGGTGTCTGATCCCTTAACGCGCAGCATTGAGCCGGCGTCGGTGTCGCGGAAATCGTGCAAGCCGAAGTCGTTTCCAACCGAGTAACCGGCAATGTAGTCGCCAGCTTCTTCTGGGGAGATGTTGCGACAGGTTTTACCGATGATGATCACGATTTCACCCTCGTAGTTGAGCCACTTGCAACCCTCTGGGCGAACCACGGCTGCGTTGTGAGAGTTCAGCGCGGTGGTTGGCTTTAGGAAATAGGTTGGGGCCGCCGGCAACTTGGTCATGAACTCTTTGGTGCGGCTGTCGTAGTTCAGGTGCACGGCAACAATCTTGGTTGGTTCGCTAGGAGCTAGGTGCACGGCATCTTTGATCGCTATCTTGCGACCGTCCGGGGCAACCAGCTCTTCGCCAACTCTTTTCACCTGCAACGGGTAGCCGTCGAGGAGAATTCTTCTAAATTCAGTCACGGGAAAGATTCACGTCCTTAGGTTTCGGGAAACCGCCCTCTTGGGCGGGGAACCAGTAGTGAACCTGACCGGTACCGATCGAGTTTTCGTACTCGCTGTAGAGCTCGCCCTTAGACTTCCAGGCTTCCTCCCCGAGAGCCCCGGCCATGGCTAGGTAGTGGTAGAAACCGGCCTCAGGCTTGTACTTCTTGAAGTTCGGGAAGTCCTCCAGAACGGCTGCGTGGTTTCCTTCTTCGAACCACTGCATGACCTTCTTGTCATACTCGTAGGCCTCAGGCGTGAAGATGTTCTTCGGGTCGGAAGCCTCGTGCTTGCGCAGTTCGCGCAGCGGCCAGAAGGTGTGAGAAAGTGCACCGGATGCCAGTAACAGAACCTTGCGGTCTGAGTCGCGAATCGCTTCGCCAAGAGCGCGGCCGGCTCGAATGAAGTCTTCTGGTGTGCCGGTCTGGCAAACCGACATCGAGATCCAAGCCTTGTCGTCGAGGCCGCGACCAAGGTAGTGCCAAAGGTTCACGGTGGCATAGAAAATCGGTAGGTGCGGGTCTGAGATCGGGGTGATCCAGGTGCCGTTCTTTTCGTCGTAGTTGCTAAGCGACTTGGCTAACTCTGGGTCGCCCTTCATGGCGTAAGGAATCTGGGTCATGCCGCGAGGTAGTTCTTCCGAGGTGAAAAGCCCTGATCGCTCGGCAGCCGAGGTAATCACGAACTCCACGGTGGTTGCCCAGTGGCTGTCTAGCACCACCACGGTGTCGTAGTCCATGGTCTCGAAAATGTCTTTACGCAGCTTCTTCAAACCTGGAACGAGAGTTAGCTCTTCTCCATTGTTGAGGTCTCTGCGCACTGCTTCAGGCAGCATAATCGTTGGCACGTGTGCCAAGAGTGCTGCGCCTACTACTTCGCCCATTTTCTATTCCTTCCATCCGTTTGGAGCAAATACGGTGTTCTTTACATCAGCGTAGAAGTCGAACGACCAAACGCCACCTTCGCGACCAATGCCGCTGTTCTTCGAGCCACCGAACGGAGCCCGCAGGTCTCGCACAAAGAAACAGTTGACCCAAATGGTGCCGGCAACCAGTTCTGCGGTGACTCGGTCGGCCTTTTCACGGCTGCCGGTAACTACCGTGGCGGCCAAACCGAATTCGGTGTCATTTGCCATTCGCACGGCCTCTTCATCGGTGGCAAATTTTTGCATTGCCAAAACCGGGCCAAAGATCTCCGCGGTAACGATCTCACTGCCAGCGGTTGGCTCGAGAACCAAAGTTGGTTTGAAGTAGAGGCCGCCGAGGTCTTCGTTCGGAGCTCCACCCATCACGATGTTGGCGCCTTCGGTTTTGGCGCGATCAACGAAGCCTTTCACGCGGTCGAAGTGAACCTGGTGAATCTGCGGCCCGATGTCGGTGCTTTCGTCGCGAGGGTCTCCCTGCTTGATTTGGGCAGCGCGCTCGCGGAATTTCACGGCAAATTCGTCGACGATGCTTTCGTGCACCAAGATTCGGGTTCCCGATAGACAAACCTGGCCCGCGTTGTCGTATTGCTCAACCGCGATGGTTGCCGCTAGTTCAAGATCGGCGTCTTCAAAGATGATTAGCGGGCTTTTTCCGCCAAGTTCGAACGAAACCGGCGTTAGGTTGTCGGCAGCCGACTTGGCGATGAGTTTTGCGGTTGGAACCGAGCCGGTGAAGGCGATTCGAGCGAGATCTTTGTGGGCAACCAGCGATGCGCCGGCTTTAGAGCCAGATCCTTGCACCACGTTGAAAACACCGGCGGGAATGCCAGCCTGCTTGGTTAGATCGGCGAAATAGCTGGCCGAGAGCGGTGTCCATTCCGCTGGCTTTAGCACCACGGTATCGCCGGATGCTAGGGCTGGCCCGATTCGCCAGCTGGCCAGCATCAGCGGGGCATTCCACGGGGTGATAATTGCCGTTACGCCGGATGGATCCCAGGAAACCTTGTTGGTGTGGCCGCGAGTTTCAAAGTCTGGGTGGTGCAAATCGTTCATCGCGTAGTCGGCGAAGAAGCGAATGTTCATGGCAACGCGTGGCATTACTCCGCGGCGGTGTGAACGCAGCAAAGCGCCGTTGTCGAGTGTCTCTAGCTGCGAGAGGGTTTCAACGTTCTCTTCGATCAGGTCGGCTAGCTTGTTGAGTAGCGCTCCGCGGCCTTTTGGCCCTAGTTTCCACCAGCCCGGGAAGGCTGCTTTGGCGGCGGCAACGGCCAAATTTACCTCAACTTCGGTGCCGCTAGAGATATCTCCTAGGAACGAGCCGTCGATTGGAGAAGTGTTTCTAAAGGTCTCGGCAGAGGCCACCCGCTCGCCGTTAATGTAGTGGCGGGTGTCGATGTTTGCGCCGGCAATTTCAATGCTGGTCAAGTTGCCACTCCTTTGTGTGGAACCAAATCGAACAATATTCGTTCGGTTACTAATGATTAACTTTATGGCATAGTTAGATTTAGAATTCACTGAATTTATAACAATTTGGAGATGAGCACATGAGAGCAGCTCGCCGACCACGAATTGCCATTCTTGGACGCTTCGCCGAAAGCACTTCGGTAACCCGATATGCCGGCGTGGTAAACGCTCGTCGCCTGCTCGAACTGGTTTGGGCCGCCGGCGGAGAACCGCTGACTCTGCTACCCGTTGCCAATAGCGATTGGGCCGAACGCCTGCAGGGGATAGACGGCGTGCTGATGCCAGGCGGATCAGATATCAATCCGGAACGCTACGGCGAAAAGGCCGAAGCTTCCGAGCTTTACGGAATCGATGACCTTCAGGACGAGGTTGATCTGTCACTGGTGACTCACATTCTCGAGCAGGGCATTCCACTGCTCACCATTTGCCGAGGCACTCAACTAACCAACGTTGCCCTCGGCGGCACGCTGCTTCAGCACATGGAAAATCCGCACTACCACCACGAAGCCGAAGTAACTTTCGATGAAAACGCCAAAGAACTTGGCCTGACAACTCCAACCGTTCAGGCATCTTGCTACCATCACCAAACTTTGAAAAACCTAGGACGAGGTGTGGTGGCCATCGCTCACGCAAACGAGGGTCATGTGGAGGCGGTTCGCTATGCAGAAGCCAAGAATTGGGCTTTTGGATTGCAGTGGCACCCAGAAGATAATTACGATTCAGACTCCGCGCAGTTGGCGATCGTGAAAACCTTCGTCGAGGCCGCTAGGGGTTAGCTCTCTCTCGGAGCTTCCATTAGTTCGGTAATGCTTCGAAGTCCGTCGGCTACCGTCGGCTGCGACTGGCCCGCAAGTGCGGATGCCACGAATTGCTCCTGAAGGTTAAACAGTGGGAACAACTGTTCCATGAGTTTCCGGCCCTTACTGGTCATCGAAACAATCACCAGACGTCCGTCGTCTTTGCTTCTCCTGCGGGTCGATAGCCCGCGCTTTTCGAGAGTGTTCAATACTCCGGTGAGCGTGGCTTTGGAGAACCCGGCTTCGGCAGCGATCTCACGAGTTTCGATGTTTTGCCAGATCCAGACCACCCAGAGAACCACAAACGCAGACCACGATAGGTCGTGAGCGGCTAAAACACTGCGTTCTAGATGGTTGCGAACGGCCGATGCGGCACGGAACAGGTTCGAGGTAACCGCCATCGCTTGAAAGTCGATATCCATTCCGGCGAGGCGCTCGTCTACATGACGCTCAGTTTCGCGAAGTGTATGTGCCCCGGCCATGGATTCTCTTTTCGTTTCGTTCAATCAAGTGAACAACCAATTTTCCCAAACAATTTCGCATTTAAATAACAATTCGAACATTGTTCACGAATTAAATGAATTAGCGTTTAGATTGTTCGTATCCAAACAATCTAGGAGTGCATATGTCTTCGACATCGAAGATCAACCTCGCTGAAACCGAACTTTTTGCCAACGGCGCACCTTGGGACGCCTTTAAACAGCTTCGCGCGGAAGACCCGGTTCACTGGAACGAAGAGGAAGCGCCCAACAGCGGCTTCTACTCGGTGATGAAATATCACGACATCGTAAAAGTACTTCGCGACTCCGAAACCTTCACCTCGGAGCGATTTACCAACCTGGAAGAGGTCGACGCCGAGCAAGAAGAAGCACGCCGCTCGCTGCTCGAAACAGACGGCACCCGTCACCGCGCGCTTCGCCGCCTGCTGCAGGGGCAGTTCACCCCGGCCGCCGTTGGCCGCTACGAAACCTTTTTGCGCGGCCTAACCGCCACCACCCTCGACAACGCTTTCGCCAAAGGCGAGTTTGATTTTGTGCAAGAAGTTTCCGCAGACTTCCCCATTAACGTTTTGGTGAAACTGCTCGACGTGCCAGAAGAAGACGCGCCTCAGCTAATCGACTGGGGTAACCGCATGATCGGCTTCGACGACCCAGAGCACGCCGACATTTTGATCAACGATCCAGCCGGTGAAAAATATCGTTTGGTTCCATTCAAGTCACCAGCCGCCCTCGAAGTTTTCGAATACGGCGACGCACTGGCCAAAGAACGTCGCGGTAAAGACGGAATCGACCTGGTCTCGGTTTTGGTCAACGGAGACATGTCGGATGGCATTCCACTAACCGAACGCGACTTCCACACCAACTTCCTATTGCTCGTTGTTGCCGGTAACGAAACCACTCGCCACACCATCAGCCACACCATGCGCAACCTGATTCAAAACCCAGACCAGCTCGCTATCCTTCAGGAAAACCCAGACCTGATTCCCTGGGCGGTAGAAGAGTTCCTCCGATACGCCAGCCCGGTTTATCACTTCCGTCGCACCACCACCAAAGACACCGAGGTTGGTGGAGTAAAGATTAAGGCTGGCCAGAAGGTCGTGCCGTTCTTCGCTTCTGGAAACCGCGATGAGGCAGTGTTTGATCGTGGCGAAGTGATGGACGTTCGCCGATTCCCAAACGAACACATGACGTTCGGCCGCGGCGGAGCTCACATGTGTCTAGGAAATGCTCTGGCTCGAATCGAGCTTCGCGTGATGTTTGAGGATCTCATTCGCCGAGTCGACAAGGTTGAAATCTCCGGCGAGGTCGACTTCCTACGATCCAACTTTGTTCACGGCATCAAGCGCATGCCGGTGAAGGTAACCCTGCGCTAAATCAAACCTGCAACGTCTCGCAGAAATCCGTCGATCAGTTTGTAAGTTCGCGCGGTCGCGGCTTCTTCGTAGGCGTAAGTCTGAGCCATCATCACGTCGGGGTCCTGGCCATCTTTCTCAACTAGCGCGCGTCCTCCCCAGTCGAGCCAGCCTTGCAGTGCTGAGCCAATTAGTTCCGGGTGGAACTGCAGAGCCAACGACCTGTTCAAAATAAAAGCCTGAGACGCCAAGGGGTTGCGAGCAATTTCGTGAGCGCCAGGCGGCAGCTCCCAGCGGTCGTAGTGAAACTGGAACCAAGGACCACTCGGCACTAGTTCAGGATTATCGGTCCAAACATCCTTCCAACCGATTTCGCAGGTAGGTGCGCGCCCAACCGAACCGCCCATGGAGCGAGCGATTAGCTGGCCGCCAAAGCAGATGCCTAAAACCGGCTTGTTGCTCTCAACGGCTGTTCGAATCCAGTCGAGTTCCGGCTGAAGCCAATTGCCAATGCAGGCGTCGTCCCAGGCTCCCCAGGGAGCTCCCAGAGGAATGATGAGGTCGTAGTCGTCTAGGTTCGGGAAAACGTAGTGCACGTTTGGCTCGCGGAATGAGCTCTCGGGAACCACCAATTCTTCAACAATCTCAAAGCCGTGGTGACGCAAACGATCGGCCACCGGCCCGGGTGGGGAGACGTGGTCGTGTTGTATGAAAAGCGCCTTCACGGTGAACCGCCAATCTCAATTTGTAACCGAACGATTACGATTTATAAGTTTAGATTTATTCTTTAAACATAGGCTAATAGAATTTCGTTTGAGCCCTAACGAAATTATGCGACAAAGGAGTTGCTTTGCTAACCAAACTGCGCGATGAACTAAAAACACGCAATATTGATGTTCTTCGCTTTATCTTTTCCGACATCCTCGGAATCCCGCGCTCCAAAGACGTGCTGGTAAGCCAGCTAGACAAGGCAGCCCACAACGGACCCGCATTCTGTCAGGGCACCTGGATCACCAACGTTCGAGGCGGCGTGCTCGATGCCGGCAACATTGCCACCGACGGACTTCAAGACCTAGTTAGCCGGCTCGACCCAGAAACCATCACTGAGCTCCCTTGGGAACCGGGCGTTGCCTACGTGATCGTGAATGCTTACAACCCAGACAAAACCGAAAACATGTTCTCGCCGCGAATGGTATTGCAAAAGGTAATTAGAGGCTACGAAGAACTAGGACTAGTGCCGGTGGTCGGCCCAGAACTCGAGTTCTACATCGCCAAGGCCACCGAAGACGGCGGTTTCAAACGTCAACACGAACGCACCGGACAGGTTTACACCACCGGCTCAATCGTCGACCCCGACGGCACTTTCCTCAACCTACTTCGCAACCTCGACCGCATGAACATCGGGGTTTTCGCAGGAAACCACGAATTCAGCCCAGCGCAGTACGAGATAAACCTCTGGCACTCTCCTGCGCTAGATGCAGCAGACCGAACCTTTATGTTCAAGACCGCCGTAAAAGACATCGTCAACCGCTCGGGCAAAACGGCAACCTTCATGGGGAAACCTTGGTCTGATGAAGGCGGCTCCGGATTCCACCTTCACTTCTCGGTCACCGACACCGCCGGCGTAAACAAAATGCACGACGGCAAGGGCAATCTCAGTGCCACCGCCAAGAGCCTGATTGCCGGACTAACCGCTAATGCCAATAGCCTCACCGCAATCACTAACCCAACCGTAAACGCCTTCAAGCGCCTCGGTCCAGACACCCTGGCGCCGTTTAGAGCCAACTGGGGCTACGACAACCGCTCCTGCATGGTTCGCATTCCGCCAGAGCGCGGCCAGGGAACTCGACTCGAAGTTAGAGTCGGAGACGGCGCTGCCAACCCATACCTCGTTATTGCGGGAATATTGGCGGCCGGTCTCGATGGAATCAAGCGAGGTCTAGAGTGCCCGGAAGATGCGGTTGGAATGGCCTACGACAACGAATCGGCGCCAACCCTTCCAGAAACTTTCACCGACGCCCTGGACGCACTGGAAGGCAACCAGCACATGATGGATCAGCTTTCACCCCAGCTACTAGAAGCCTTCGTTGTGCTAAAGCGAGACGAAATCGCTCGCTACATCGAGGCACATCCGAACCACACCCGCGATGTTACCAAGTGGGAAATCGACGAATACCTTCGCGACTTCTAAAAATTTAGACGCTCGGGTTCGAGCGGTCGGCAACTAGCTTGCCACCGTTGAAGCTGGTTCCAACTTCGCGGTAGTAACCGGCGAGGATCTTCTCAACCGGAAGAATCGATTCGAGTTCGTCCCACTGTGAATCGTGTAATTCAAGTGTGGCGTCACCCTTCCAGGCCTGACCACCTTCGAAGTCGACTCCGCTCATGGTGATGATTTGATCCAGCGAGTTGCCGGCACCGGGAGTGATCGATGGAACCCAGCGGTGGTGAAGCATCGAGTGCCCGTTTACAAAACCGTTGGTGTCGCTAGGTTCGCGCAAAGTAACTACGGCAGAAGCGAGCCGGTGGTCGTAGGCCGCCAGCGATGCTCCGATTTTTGCTCCAGCCTCTAGACGAGGCGACGCCTTCCCGTGGTTGAAGACTCGGGTCACACCCATTGAACCGAGCTTCTTCGGGTAGCCCTGGAAGAAACCGCGAGCCAGCGCAAAGTCTTTGGTAACCCAGATTGCTACGCAGCGAGAGTAGGTAACGCCCTCGTACTTGCAGCGAACCACGGCAAAAGCCTCTAAATACTGAGAACGCAGCGGGTCGAGAAGTTCCTCGCCACCGGTTGAGCAGCTCTGCCAGTCGGCCCAAATCAGGGCAACAGCCCCAGGATTTTCATCGGCTAGTTCCAATTCAGGTGGCAGCATGTTGCGAACATTCTGCGGGTCGGTCAGGTACTCAACCGTTAGTAGCGTGCCCGAGTAGTACCAGGGCATGTTCGGCGCGATTGAGCTGTTTCCACCCGGGGTTAGGGGGGCGAAGAAACCTTTGAGTTCTGACATAGTTTCAACACTAGCGAATTCGTTCGTTCCCGAACAATATCGCCCAAATAGTGTTTATAACAATTCGGCAATAATCACAGAAAATCAGGCGGAAAAGTTGTTCTAAATGGAATTTTAAGAGCATTCTTGTTTAATCGTTCGGATGTGAACGAATCACTCGATGAGGAGAAACTAATGGCATCAGAAAACAGCGACGGTCAGTCGCTCCGCAAAGGAAGACTCGGCGTAGCCGGAATCGTCTTCTTTGTTGTTGCCGCATCGGCCCCGCTCGTGGGCATGACTGGCGCTGTGCCAGTTGCGATGCTGGCAGGTAACATGACTGGAACCCCTGGAACCTACCTTGCCGTAGGTCTCGCACTATTACTGTTCAGCGTTGGCTATGCGGCCATGAGCAACAGAGTCACCAACGCCGGCGCATTCTTTGCCTACGTTGGCAAGGCATTCGGCCCTAAAGCCGGAGTTGCCAGCGCATTCGCATCAATCGTTGGATACGTCACTATCCAGCTAGCGATCTATGGATTCTTCGGTGGTCTAATGGCCGGTCAGATGGCCGCCTTTGGAATCAACGCGCCTTGGTATGTCTGGACACTGGTTGCGTGGGCTCTGGTTACCGGGCTTTCACTACTAAGCGTCGACGTCGGTGCCAAGCTCCTCGGAGTATTGATGATTGCCGAAGTTCTTAGCCTCCTAGTTCTTGCTGTTGCGATTCTCTCCAACGGTGGCCCAGACGGCGGAGTCAACCTAGCGGCATCTTTCGCACCAGAAAACATTCTGATGGGTGGAATCACCGGTGGCGCTGGAATCGCGATCGCATTCGCATTCGCATCGTTTATCGGATTCGAAGCAACCGCAATCTACGGTGAAGAGTCGGTCAACCCAAAGAAGACTGTTGCCAAGGCAACCTACTGGGCAATCGGAATCATCACCGCTCTATTCGCAGTCGTTTCGCTAGCCATGGTTACCGGAATGGGTGTGGCAACGCTTCCAGACAAGATCATCGAGTACTCGCAGGTTGAAGGCGTTCCGCTAGCCAACCCAGCCGGTGTGCTATTCGCCTTGAGCGACACCTATGTTGGCAACTGGCTAACCCAGATTATGGGCTGGCTCGTGGTTTCGAGCCTGTTTGCTGGCCTCTTGGCTTTCCAGAACGCAACCTCGCGCTACTTCTTCGCTCTAGGTCGTTCGGGAGTTCTCTCAAAGGGATTTGCTAAGACCAACCCATCGGGAGCACCACAGGCTGGTGTCATCTTGACCTCGGTTCTTGCCGCTGCTGTAATCATCTACTTTGCGGCAGCCGGTCTCGACCCAATTCTCAACCTCTTCTTCTGGATGAGCGCGATCACCGCTATCTCAATTTTCTTTGTGGAAATTTGGGTTAGCCTCGCGGTGGTTGTTTTCTTCATGCGCGAAGGCGGAGAGAATGTCTGGAAGTCAAAGATTGCCCCAATCGCAAGCGCGTTGGTGCTGAGCTTTGGCCTCTACCTCCTAATGAGCCGTTTCAACCTGCTATCTGGAACAGCTCCAGAGGGAGTAGACCCATCACTAGCTGAAAGCGCTTGGGCTCTAAGCACCCTCGGATGGTCGCTCGTGCTGCTACCATTCGTGGCAGCGCTGGTTGGTCTAGTTGTGGCATCGATCCGCAAGGTTCACCACAGCAAGATGGTCGACGACGTACTTTCATAGATACGAAAAGAAAAGTGGGCCATCCGAAAGGATGGCCCACATT
>Ga0315908_10000581_pt1 | contig 28808 bp, 19 predicted proteins | sample LakEriMetagenome_12_FD_203520 | JGI IMG/M metagenome (GOLD analysis project Ga0315908, IMG submission 203520) | Freshwater fungal communities from buoy surface, Lake Erie, Ohio, United States - Buoy 4 MA124 | ecosystem: Environmental > Aquatic > Freshwater > Lake > Lake biofilm | place: USA...
TATTATGGCGAACAGGTATAATAACACCAAAACCGTTTGATATTTACTGCACAGATATCACATCCTCCTCCATCATTTCCAAACATGTAATCGATTAGATTAAAGCTCTGTTCCAATAGTCCTATCTGATCATCATTACAACACACTCCATTCCCTACAAATTCTGGACATACTCCAGCTATTTTTTCTTATTATTAAGGGGCTGATGATAAAGGTTTAGGGATATCACAAGAGTCAGCTTAACCTCTGTTTTGACAGTTTTAAGTGATCACACACTGATTGTGGATTGTTGAGAGTAAAGAGAATAGAAGAAGCAGCAGTGAGATGATCATCATCTATATATAATAATCTTTTTTCCTTTATAATAATAGGTATAAATATAAGATGTAATTATCAATGAGGTTATGCCCAATGAATAGTGTTGATGTCGATACCTTCCTAATGCATTTCCCATAAAGGACTAAGTTCCCTAAGCCTCTTGACATGAGTGACTAGCTGTTCAACTAAATAGACGCACTCTTCTTTGGTAGTGAAGCGTCCAAGACCTATCCTTATACTTGTGTGAGCCATGTCTTCAGTCACTCCTAAAGCTCGCAGCACATAACTAGGTTCAAGAGAGGCTGAAGTGCAGGCAGAACCAGAAGATACTGCGATATTCTTTAATGCCATTAGTAGAGACTCACCTTCTACAAATGCAAATGAAGCATTTATGTTCCCTTAGTATCTCTGTTATAAATCTCCATTGAAAGTCACTGCTTCGATCCTTCTTTTTATTTAATCTACTATAAAATCAAACAGTTCCTTTACATGTTTTTAGTCGTTATCCTTCTCCAGTTAAGCTACTTCACATGCTTCTCCTAATCCTACCACAAGCTAACATAATATGATAATATGATAATATGATAATATTATAATATGATAATATGATGATATGAATGTGAATATACTGCAGGAGATAAAGTGCCACTCCTAAAACCCTTTTCCTGACCACCTCCATTGATAAGTGGAATTAACCTAACTCTAGGTTTCCTCCTAACATAGAGTGCGCCTATTCCCTTAGGACCATACAACTTATGACCACTAATACTAAGTAGGTCGATGTTCATTTTATTAACATCGATATCTACTTTTCCTACACTCTAAGCAGCATCTGTATGCAAATAGACTCCTCTATTTCTACAAATGAGTCCAATCTGCTCCAAGTCTTACATAACTCCTATTTCATTATTAACATGAATGATACTAACCATCAAAGTATCAGACCTGATGCTGCTATTCAATAGTTCTAAATCAATCAATCCATCCTTTTTGATAGGCAAGTAAGTCACATCAAACCCTTCCTATTACAAGTGTCTACAAGTATCTAATACACATTTATGATCTATTTAAGTTGTTATAATGTGTCTCTTTTTTTCGCCATAGAATTTTGCCATTCCTTTCAAAGCTAAATTATTAGCCTCTGTTGCTCCTGACATGAATATAATTTCTTTCGCTTCTGCTTTTATTAAACGAGCTACTTATTCTCTTGCTCTTTCTACTGCTTTTTCACTGTCCCATCCATATTGATGGGTTCGGCTATGTGGATTTCCATATTCGTTCATCATAAAAGGAAGCATCTTGTCTAAAACTCTATAATCTAATTAAGTTGTAGCTTAGTTGTCTAAATATAAAGGACGGTATATACTGTTATTTTCACTTTTTAATGTGTTTGTGCATTATTTCACACTCACATTAAATAAAATCTTTATCTTTTTCATCACTATATTTTTCATCTTATATATTATAATATTTATATGATGTTATTTAATATTCAATATTTTTTATTTTTCTTATTAATTGTAAATATTTATTATATTTATAAAAAAATTATAAATATTTGTTATATTTATCAAAGCATTATAATTAATATAAATTATAATAATAGCAATATTAAAAAATAATAATAATTTAAATGACGATATTAGATGTTTTTAAAATTATATTTGAAATTGATAAGAAATATTAAATTATAGTTATAAAAATTAATGGCAAGTGAGAATAAAAAGCAAATAAATCAATATACAATAGACCTAAATAATGTAATAGGAGAAGGATCATATAGTGTGGTATACAAAGGATTAAATGAAGATACGTAGGAAGTAGTAGCAATAAAAATAATAAAAATGACATTGATGGCTGATAAATATATATTTGACATGATCGAATAAGAGATAAAAGCAATGAAATAACTGGACCATCCAAATATTGTAAAGCTTTATGAAGTTTTATGCGACACTGAAAACACTTATATTGTGAGTGAATTTTGTAATGGAGGAGATTTAGAGCAGATTTTAGAGAGTGATAAAGATATTTCAGAAGAAACTGCAATTAGAGTGATTAGGGAAATATGTGCTGGTTATAGGGAAATTCTGACTTGTGGTTATATTCATAGGGATTTGAAACCCGCAAATATTTTTATTCATGATTAACAGTATAAAATAGGTGATTTTGGTTTTGTATTCTAAATTCAAGATCAAAATCAGAAGATTCTCAGTAAATTGGTTGGTTCTCCTTTGTATATGAGTCCTTAATGCTTATAGAAAAAAGCTTATAATGCTAAAAATGATATTTGGAGTCTTGGAATCATTCTTTATGAAATGACGTATGGATAGCCACCTTGGATATGTGAACATCATATTGAGCTTATTTAAAAAATGAATTCCATTCCGTATTATCATATTATTAATATCATTAATATTACTATCAATATTATCTTCATTATCAATATTATCATCATTATCATTATAATCATTATTAACATAGAATTACATATGATCCTAATAAAAAAGTTAATCCAATTGTTTTAGATTTTATGAAGAAAACTTTAATTTAAGATGAAGAATAAAGAATGGGCTGGGCTGAATTATATAAACATCCTCTTATTTGTAATAATAAAAAAAATCCATTAAGATCACCTGTGAATAAAAATATTATAAATGATACAGAAGAAATTCAGAAACAAAATTTATAAAATTAAGTTTTATAATAATAGTAATTTTTATAATAATAATAACAACATTTATAATAATAGTAATTAATATAAAAATAATAATAATTATAAATTTAATAATAATAGTCATAATAATAGCAATAATTATAGCAATAATAATAACAATAATAATAGCTACAATAATAATAGCCCTAAACTTAATAATCTCTATTATAATAATAATTTAAGTAATAATAATAATAATAAATTATTTAACCAAAAGATTTATAGTAATAGATATAATAAAGATCAGTTTTATAATAAGATTAAAATTAATAATAAATTAGTTAGACAATAAATTTAAATAAATCTTTAAAATCTGAATAAAAATAATAAACATATGACTAAAAAATTTTTCTAACAGAATAATAAAGAGAATAACAGCTTTCTTAATATTAATTGGAATAGTAAAAGTTAAAAGATATGTATATTTAATAGCAATAATAATAATTAGTACAATAGAATAAATTACAAAAATAAACATCATAAATGGGAAATACTAATAATAAATAAATCAACTTGATTTCTTAGACATAGAACATTATTGTAAATAATGTAAATAATAATTAAATTCAATAACAAATAGAATATGACGATTATGTAGTTTCAAATAATATAAAGATTTAATTTGTATTAGATTATGTGAGATTCATCAATTATCTTGGGACTTTATTAGAAATTTGTTTATCTTCTGGAATGATTCATGATATTTTGATTGAAAAAACTAGATTTGCAGTGGCTAAACATTCATTTTATGAAATAAGTACTCTCAATTACTTATCTGATCCATCTGATTATATGTAAGTTGCCAAATATTTTGAGTTGTAAAACGGTCATCAATATCTAGAATCTAATAATTTCAAAAACTTTTTCTCTAAAAAAATTGAAAAATAATTTTAAGAATCTTAACTTAAAGTTAAATTTATACACACACAAATTTAAGAAGATATTCAGATTTTTGAATAAATTAATAAAGAAATTAAATTTAAATAGTTATTTGCATAAGAAATAAATTTAAGTAAATAGTAATTCATTGTTACATTACAAAATTATATAAAATTATCAATAAGAGAACTTAACCATTTTATCAATTTGAAAATATCATCTTCAAATAGCAAATAATTTTTACAAAAAAATGAACAATATCTTGTTATTTTGTTAAGTATTCTTTTTGAATATTCAGAAATTTTACGTCTTTAAGAATTGACAAAATATAATATACAAAGCATGATGGAAAAAATTGACTTTATCAAATTATAAAGTCAAAAGAATAATAATATAGACTATAATCAATACAAAGAAATCAGAAAAAAACTATTTAATCTTAATTTATGAATATTAATTTATAAATATTTATTTTTATTATATTTAGAATAGTAATTTTAATAAATGAAGTAATCATTTATTCTGATGTTTATATTTTATTTTATAGCTAAAGTTTAATATTTATGTGTTTCTGTAAGGCTAACAAGTAAATAATAAGATTAAAAAGAAGAACTGATAGATCAATTATTTAATAATTATATTTTTCTGGAAAAAGGATAGGCATTTTAAAAAGATAAGAAATTTAAATTTGATTTGAGAGATATTTAGTCTAAATTGATGATGTTAAGAAATTAGAAAAATCAATAATAATAATAATAATAAACAAAAAATAATAATTAAATAAATAAGAATTAGGAGTATAATTAATTGGAACACAAAGGTTTATAAACTTTGATAAAATTGTGTAATAATTTGATATAACAACATGTAAATAATATTTAAGAAGAAGACAATATTAATACTTAAGATAATACTTTAGGATATTAAGAAGAATTAAAAGATTTTATTTCAAAATTGAATTTAATTGTGAAATAGCTTAATATAATGAAATAAGTATTTAACAATAATTTAAGACTTGTAGATCCTTCTTAAAAAAATATTTAAAAAAATTATTTCCAAATAATCGAAAATTATTAATAAGAATAAATTGACAATTAATAATTTTCAAATAAATTGTTTTCTATTTTTTTTGAACCTTCTATTTTAAAATAACTTAACATATCTGATATTAGCTTTTTATAATAATTAAATTAAACAAATGATAATAAAGATTAATTATAAGAAAATGATTAATTATAAATAAAATAATCTTAAAATGTATCTATAAATAATTCTTAAATTAAATTTCAATAGTCTTAAACTTTATCTAATATAATTTAAAATCAAAATATATCTATTTAAAATAATACTAATATTCAGGATTAATATATTATTAGTGAAAAGAGTAAAGAAAATAAAAAAAATAAAATAAGAGATAAAAATTATATTAATAAAACATAATAAAATTAATAAAATATTCCTTTATAAAATTAGACTAATTTATCAAATAGTTTTTTAACTTAAAATAAAGATTAATTTGGCCAATTTGATATTTTAAAACAAAATTAAAATTTCTTTGATTCTAAATATAATATTTTGGATGATTTTTTTGATTAAAATTAAAATAAAGATTTGAATGTAATGTTTTAAAATTTTATTTAATTAAAATTAAAAAGTAATTTAAAACAATAAAAATGAAAAAGTGAATAAATTATATTTAAAATATATCATATTTTATTAGAATTTTAAATGTTATTTTCTAATTGTAACCATTTAAGTTTTTCTTCCTTACACTATGCGAAATCTTTAAGAAATTGACTACAATCTTCTTTATCGTTGTTTGCTGATTTAACCTTTTAATGCATGCACCTTACAACTTTGCAGCCCAAAGGTTTGCACATTTATTCAGATTAACTGTGAAGTTTTAGTTGTTCCATTTAATATTTATTATAATTATATTTTTATATTTATAATTTCATATTATTTGAGATTGTTTTCTGCTTTTAGAGTCAAATAGTTTTTATAAATGAGTTTATGATTATATTTCATCTTTAAAAATTGAATTTAATTATTTTTATTGATTAATTTTTTTTTCATTTAAAAAACTTATATTACTCACACTTCTTTCCATAAAAGGATTTTCTTCTTTATTTTATAATAAATCACTTTGTTTTTATAGTGATATTGCATACATAAATTAATCCTCTTCTAATAACTATTAATAAGATTACTAACTAGAATCTACAGTGTCTACTATTTAATCATATTTAAAACAAAAAAATACTTTTTTAAAATAAATTTATATTATTGTTTTGACTTAAGAATTCATTCCAAAAATAAAAGCACAAATAAAACCTTAAGTGTTATCTAATACATAAATAAAAGCTGAATAATAGATATAATTTTAATCCACTTTTATAGTTTTAAATTTTTTATTATAAATAATAAAAAATTAAATTGCAAACAATAAATATATTGTGATTTAAAATACTGGAAAAACTAATAATCTTTTAAGATAATTTTTTGTATTAACTTCTAACTTACTTCTTTAAAGTTTAATAATTATAATAACTAATAAAACTAAATTAAATAATCCAATAATCGAATTAGGAACATAATCAAAAAGAATCAAATAAAAATATTTATTTAAATTACTTCTACTAAGCATTAATAAATGACAAGAAAATAAATAATTATTATATCCATAGACATTAATAATAAAAGGAATTGTAGTAATGATTAATATAAATGAAATGCTGGTAACTAACATAATAATAATAGCTTTTTTAAGCTTAATCTAATCATAATCTTTAATAGCAGAAAGGAAAATTGAAATCAAAATAACGCTGATGAAAAAATTTCTACCCATATGTCCTAGTAAATTAAGAAAAGCTTAACCTTTACAAAGATTGTTACCTTAATAAATATCATTTATTAATCTTCCAGGCCAATCTTTATTTGCCATCAATAGAAAATATTGGCTACCATCAATTAATTCCGCCATACTTGTCAATACTACTATTTTGTATGAAAAGTTTCGCACTTTTTTGTTAAAGATAAATACCAATATAATTGTTAAATTTATGAAAAGGGCTGGAATTATCGAATATAATTACACATGTTTTAAAAATTAAATGTTTCTTTCTATTTAATTTTCTTTTTACATTTTATTTATATTACACAGTAATAATTTATTTCTATATTCTATTATCTTATATAATACAATAATTTATTTTACTCTTGTATTATTAAATTGTATAATTAATAATAGAATAATTAATTTTAGTTTATATACTATTATCCCATATATTATATATAGTATTTTTTATTTTTCTTTAAAGTTTCAATAACTTAAACATAAATAAAATTCTTATTTATTATATAAAATATAAATTATGATGATCACAGATAGGGACAACTAAAATAAATGTTGATTCATTTGATAGTAGATTCTGATATTATTTTTGTTTCAAATATAAATATTATAAAATAATATAATATAATTAACTTTTTAATACAACTTATGATTGAAAAATAGTATTAAAAATAAGATTTAAAACTGGTTAATTAAGTTAACCTTTCTGAATAATACAAGCAATTTTAAATTGAAAATGAAAGATCATAAGCTATTCAAAATATGGAATAATCAATAAAAAAATCATTAATTTAGTCAATTAATTTAAGAGATTTTTAAAGTCCTGATATTTAGTTTAAAAAGTTACTTGATTAACTATATTAAAATAATAATTCTAAGAAATTGAATTTGGATATTTTCAAAGGAAAAATATAAATATATAGAGCTAATAGTTTATAAGAATTAAAGAATGGATGAAGTGATGATTAATATAATTTTAAATTCACCAATATATTTAGTTAAAATATTATTAATCTTAAAAACAAAGAATAAAACAATAAATCAATAGATAAATTTAAGAGTTAAGATTACTCAAAAGCATTTTTGATATCTTAAAACAACACTTTATAAGCAATTAGTTTCAACAATAAAACATAAAGCAAATATATAAGTTAAGAAAGAATTAATGAAATATAAGATTAAATAAAAACAATAGAATTTTAAATTTTAGGTTAGAATTAGCTATATGATTCAAACTTACAATTATAATAAACTTTAAATAACGAATTAAAGTTAGCTAATCTTAGAAATAATAAAAAATATATAGAATTGTAGAAAACTAATAAATTAGATTAATAAAATGAATTTATTCAAATTTATTTCAACAAATAAAGTTTTAATTGATAAAGCGATCATAAAAGAGCTACTTTAGATTTTTAAGAGTTATCAAAGTATGAATAAAGATTATTAAAAAAAACTTAATATATATTTCTATAAAATAATGAAGAAATTAAGGAATTACAGGAAAAAGCCGAATAATCAATACAAAATTACAATATTCTATATAATTAAATATAAAATCAAATTAGTATTATTAATAATATTTAAAAATCTATTGATAAAAAAATTTATATAATAAATAATACTAGTTAAATAGCGTAGCTTATTCTAAATTTATAAAAAATTTATTAAATGTCCTGCAATAATTTAAATTAATACATTCAGTCTGATAATGATAAAAAAATTTAAGAAATCGAGGCAAATAACAAAAATAAAATTTCAAATTAAATTTCTAAATAATCAATTTCATCAAAAATAAATTCTGATTCTAAATCCTTTAAATTCAATTGATATAGCCTTATAAAGAGTTTTTATTTAAATGAATAAGATTTGTCTTAAACAATAAATAATAATTAAATCGGAATAATTCCAAATAAAAACAATATTTCTGATTTTTTTTATGATAATGATGTTATTAGCAAAAATAATTTAGTTAGTCAATTTTTTCTTGAAAATAATAATAACTTAGATTGATATATAGACAAAATAATTTAAAGTTTTGTTCATTTAAAACAAAAAAATGAATAAATAAAGAATTTAAATGAAGAGTTAATATTAAAGTTAAAGGAATTAAAATTTAAGTATAATGATATTAATTTAAAATTTGAATAAGTAAAAAAAAATAATTAAATTGATGTTAAATTAGAAAGTTTTTAAAATTATAATATTTCGTTGAATCAAATAGAAGAATTTGATGTAACAATAGAATAAAATAATTAAATTTATAATAAATAATTTAATTTAAAAAATTAATACATTATATAAGTGTTATCATTTTTATTTTAAATAATAAAAAAAATGTTAAATACTATTTAAAATAATAGAATTATATATAGAAAACTAAATTAATAAAATTTTATAGTAAATTAAATAGAAAAATTTGCATAAATTTTTGGATAATGTTAATTTTTTAATTAATAAATAATAAATTTTAAAGCTTAATCTGAAATTTATTAATTATAAAGAATTCATAATTTATTACAATAAAGTACTTTTATTTAAAAGTTTATGCTTTCTAAAAATAAAAAAGCTCTATAAAACGATAATATAGATTTTTCTTATAATATTCAAAATTAAAATAAATTTTAACCCTTATAATATAAAGTTAAAAGTTAATAAAATATAAATCAATTAAATTAATAGAGTTTTATGGAATTCGCAAAATAAAACTTAATCTTATCTTCAATTATATAAATTATTGAAAACGTAAATTTATTTTTATTAATTTAAGCATTAATTATTAAAATCATTTGTGTAAGATTAAGAAATCATTTGTTATTATAAAAAATATTTACTAAATATTGATGAATAAGAAATATTGGATAGTTTGAATTCACACATTTATACCATAATTTAAAAAAAAATATAAAAGAATATGTCTATAATATAAGAGTCAATAATTTTATTTAAAGATATATACATATACTTAAATAATTGAATTATTTAATAGAATGTAAAATATAGAAAATAAATTTCAAAAATAAGTATTAAAGAAATCAGTTAAATTGTTAATAAAATTAAGATTTAAGAAAATAAAAGTTAAAAAGATTATAAATATTTATCTAAAATTAGTATTAAATAAGCTTAAAAAATATAGGAGTAGTTATAAAAGGATTTAAATCAATAAAATTGAAATTTATCATAGCCTACTATTTATAACTAGATATATTAATAAAATGAAGAAAAAAATTATACTAGTTTTGATAGTATATAAGGAAAAGACTATATAATCAAGGATTAAAAATAAAAGTTTAATAATAGCTAAAATTAATTTAGATAAAAATTATCAAAATTTCTAAATAATAAAAATAAGTTCGAAAACTATTAATAAGAATTAAATAAAATATAAAATTTAAGACTAAATTAAATATAATTTTTTAATATATAAAGTAATAACAATTTTTTTGATTATTAAAAAACATGAATTTAATAATTAAAATAATTAAATATAACTAATAATTAAAACTTGCATGATAAATATGATAAAAATAAGTTAATTTAATAAATATAAAATAAATAATAAAAAAGTAAAACAATTTAAATTAAAATATAAAAACTTTAAGATGAAGATACATCAAAATAATTCATAAGAAATAATAGTTAAGATACAATTTATTCTGATAAAAAAAATGATTTAGATTAAATCTATAAATAAACAAAATCATCTAGTTTTACAAGTATTGATATAAAAACAAATAAAAAATCACTAAATTAATTAATTAATGATTAGAAAATTAATAAAATTATAGATAAATATATGTTTATAGACAAAACAAATTTAAAATATAATGTTTAATTAAATACTAAATAGTAAAAAAAATAAAAAATAAATTCCCTAGATATTAGATAAAAAACATGAATTTTATTTTTAATATAAAAATATTTTGTTAAATAATTTTTTAATTAAAGTTATAATTTTTAAAAATTAATATAAATTAATTTTTAAATTTAAAAAAGTATCATTTAACCATTTTCAATTTTTTAAAAACTTTTTTTTATTATATTTTTTTAAAATTTTTCTATATCATATAAGATATAAAACTTTTAATATAATAGAAAATAAATTAATAATATAGTTATTTGAAATAAATAAAAAAAATTTTACCTTTAACGATCATTTAAAGAATATATTATTTTATAAAAAAAATTTTAAACTTTTTAAACAAATAAATTAATATGACATGTAAAGATTTTACATTTTAAAATTTAAATTATAAATTATTTTTGTAAATAATATTTAAAATATTTAAATTTATTTTTAATATAAATCTAAAATAAATATATTAATTTAAATTGATTAATTCATATCAAATTTTAATGTTTTAATTAATAGATAATAATAGTAGTAAAATTTTTATCAATTAAATTATTAGTTTTATTTCATATTATATTCTCATAATTAAATAAACTTCCAAAATTTAAATTAATTTTTTAAGATAAATATATAATAAGTTTTTATAATAATTCATATTATGTATTTTTTTTAACGTGAATTTATATACGAATATACCATATTTTAGCTTTGATGAGGTATTCAAATTATGTATTAAATATATTTTTTACCAATTAGATTTTTATTTTTGTTTTTATAATATAATTAGCGGAAACTTGTTGGATTTTTTATATTATATTTTATTTAAAAAATATAATGATAAAATATAAAATAATTAATTCATAAATTATTATATTATGAAAGATATAAACGAATTTTTTTATGAATAAAATAACGATAAAGATGAAAAAGAATAAAAATCTTTAAATTTAAATGAAATTTAATATTAATATATATCCTATCAAAATTCAGTAATTAATAATAAGTAATTTTAGATGAGTGATTAAATTTAATTGGATTAAAAAATAAAATATTTAAGTTTCTTAGAAATAAAAAATTAATTAAATACGAATAATGCGTGTAAGGATTATATTTATAGGTTTTTGTTAGATTATTAAAAAAAATTTAAATAATTTATTTTTTTTGATTAAGGAAAAATAAGACCTCTTTTTACATTATATGAAGATTTAATAATTATTTCTTATTCTTAAAAAATTAGTGATTTAATTCCTTTCATAAATTAATTGTACCCAAAAGATCATAAATGGATAGATAAAACATATTAGTCAGTAAAAGATAGAAAGAAAAAAATATTAAATTATATTACCTTACAAGATTTTCATATAATCATTAAATTTATTATAGAAAATAGGAATCTAAATTTATCATAGTATAATATTAAATTTTACGAATATATTAAAAATAAAGCTCCGAAATTTTCTTAAATTAAAAAAATAGTTAGAAAAGATCAGTAAATTATTTTTAATTTAAATAATTTATTAATTTTTTTATTAAAAGATTAATTTCCTATTATAATAAAAAATAAAATATAAATATTTTTAAAATGAAAATATTATAAAAATATTTTTGAAAAAAATATTATTATAGAAATATAAATTATTAAAGTAATTTTAGAGATTTGGAATAATATGTTAAAATTAAAAAAAACAAAATTAAGATAAAAATAAAAAACAAAGAAATAAAAAGAAAAATAATTAAAAAATCAACTATAAAGAATAGTCGGAAAAACTCTAGTAATAATAATATATAAAATAATTTTAAAAAGAGATAATTGGTTATTACTAAATAAAAATAAATTTCAATAACATAAAGTTTTGATAATTTTAGTAATAATTCAGAAAATAATTATAAAATAGAGAAATAATCTGAAATTTCTTTAAATTAAAACTATAAAAATAAAAATTTATTAGATTAATAAAATTTTGAGGAAACTCACAGTAATAATGATAAATAAAATTTTTAAATTAAATAAAGTTTTTTATAGAATAAATATTATAATAACAATAAAATTTTTCATTAAAATGATCTATTAAATCTAAATTAATTATAACATATTAATTAGCTTTAAAGTTAATATTTATAAAATATTAATAATTAAGCTAATAATGATAATTTTAATTGTCTAAAAAGTATAAATTTAAATTAATAAAATTGTTTAAATTTTTAATATTTTATATTTTAATAATAATAGTTAATGCTAAGAAATCAATAATTAAACTAATTGTATTTTTAATTTTTTAATTAGAAATGATAGTTTTTTTATCAATAATTAATAAAAAAATATTTATATCATAAATATAATAATAAGTTATATTATTTTCATAAATTTATTAATAAATAATTTAAATAAAATTTTAATTTAAAATAATATATTAAATTATAGAATAAATATTTAATCAAATTATTTATTAGATAATTTGATAACTAAATAATTAAATAAAAATTCAATGAAATAAAATTTTTTTAAAATTATTTTATTGATTGGAAATTTGTATTAAAGTGTTAAATATGTAATATTTAAAGTCAATATATAATATTTAAGGTTTATATTTAATTTCCGTTAAAATAAAAATTAAAAGTTTGATATAATTAAAGTAAATATATGTAAATAAATCAACAATAAATACTTTTTCCATTTCTTCTTAAAGCTAAAAAAATATCGTTTGTTAATATAGTATTTCTTTTAGCATATTCCATATAAGTTAGACAATCTTTAATAATAGTTTCTAAAAAAAACTACAAGCATCCTCTTACTTCTGAATAAGTTTCAGAAGAAATTCTAAGAACTCCAGCTCATCTAGCCAGTCTTCTAATACCTCCTCTACTAATACCTTAATTTTTATCATGTATATTTTATTATTGATTTCTACGCCTTTTACCATTTTAACCTTAACCTTATAGTTTCATTCGTGCCATTTCTATATATATTTTAATTATTAATCAATAATTTCTTTTCAAATATTATCCCAAATATTAAAATAATTTATTTTTTATCACTAATAATGTAAATTATAATAATACTAAAATTAATTTAATAAATTTAATAAATGTAATTTTAATTATGTGATAATAATAATTATAAAATATGTATCATTTAACTAAAAATGTAAGCTTTATATTCATTGCAGCTAATTCATTAGTCAAGTATCTAAGTACAAAAGGAATAGCAACTTTTTTAGTTTGAGAATCTTTACATACTTTGCACATGGGTTACATTGACAACATGCTTTTTTCTAGATTAGATTCTTATCTAAATAAAAATAAAAAATGAAATAATTACAGAGAGATGGCTCCTTTAAGATTAAGATTAAGATAGGTAGAGAGAATATCTCCACAATTGGAGCAGATGTAAGCCTGAGAGTAATCAGAACAATTGATGAGTCTATCATGAAGAATGAAGCTGACTCCATGAGCAAGAAGAGCATCTCTTTCCATTTCTCCTAGTCTGATACCTCCATGCTTTTTTCTTCCTTTGACAGGTTATTGAGTTAAGACATCGACAGGCCCAGTGGCTCTAGCCTAATACTTATCATTAACCATATGTCTTAATCTCTAATAATAGACGACTCCAAGATATATTTCACATTCCATCATATTTCCATAAAGACCACTGTACATTACTTCAGTACCGTAGTATCTATAACCATGTTTGGTAAGTTAACTGCCAAAGTAACCTGTAGCATCATCATTCTCATAGGATTCGAAAGGCACTGTTGTATGGATCTAACCATCCATAGCTCCTTACTTTCCTGCAAGGGACTCAATCAGCATTGCTATTGTCATTCTACTAGGAAAAGCATTAGGATTTATGATGATGTCAGGACAGATTCCTTATTCCGTGAAAGGCATGTCAATTTAAGGTAGCAGAGTTGACAACACTCCTTTTTATCCATGTCTGCTGCTGAACTTGTCTCCAATGATAGGATTTCTTTGGTATCGGTACTTATAGACTAATTCAAAGTCGTTGTTTACATTACTATAGAGACAAACTTAGTCCAGTCGAGAAACTTCCTAATCTTTGTAGTTGATGCTTTTAATTTCTTGCTTAGACTAATCCAATACTTATAATTCACAGTCCCCCTTTTTCAAGAGAGTGCCGATAGCAGGGACACCGTCCTAATTGGTGAGCAATTTGTACCTGTTCTTTTTGAACTAGCCTCCCTTTTCATCATTAAGTTGATACCTTTTGGACTTATAAACAGAAGCATGAGCAAAACCTCTTTCATAACTAGATTTATTGATGATCATAGCATCTTCCATATCATAACCAGTATAACTAATAACGGCCACTACTGCATTGACTCCACTGGGGTAATCAGCCATTCCGTATTTTTCAAATTGATCAGGCTTAACTAATGGAATCTGAGGAGTGGTGTATACAAAGGACTTGTTGTCAAAACGGTAACAACCATTATGATAAGGAGTTCCTAAAGTTTGTTTGGCCATTTGACATTAATACATGTTTCTAGGAGACTAATTATGAACTAGTAAAGGAACATTGCTGGCTAAAATAGATAAAATGTATTGGGGTTCATATTCCATGTGCGTTGTATCATTTCTCAAATCAGTTTCCAAGCAAGCAATAGACATAAATAATTGTTCGAAAGGAGAAATAAACTCAGTTTTATTACTTGCTAGATGTTTAACTGGTCTTACGAATCTAGCTTCATTACTGTTTATGTAAATTCCACATAATAAAGGTTATTTTTAGAGATGGTCAGATTTATTTACGAGCACTACTTCCAAATCATTAGGGAGATAAACATCGTCTGTTAGGTTAGAATGAATTTTAAGATAACGGATACTTTAAACGAACTGTTCAGCTTGGGATGTATAAACGTAACCAACCAATTTAGCATCGAAGAGGACAAAGTATGTATTATTGGGTTGTATTGAGTGATTGTTAGGAATCATTCCTAAAGTGATAAAGAGTTAGAGTAGGGATGTTTGTTGGGTAGAGGTTAGAGTGGGTTTACAGATAACATGACACTTCATACTAAGATGGTTGAGAAGTCCGCAAGGACTACCGTCAGGAGTGTGCACTGGACAGATAAATCCCCATTATTCAGGGAACAGTTTCCTAACTGTTGTGGTTTTCATTTCTGCAAAGTATGCTCCTCTGTGAATACTCCTAAAGTTTGCCAAGAACCTCATATTGTTGATTTTGTCTGCTTATACCACAAATCCATTCTGTTGCATTAGATCCAGACCTGATTGAGACTTTAGGTTGCCTGTTGCTAAGAAGTACTCCATCTTTCTTCCTATTCCTGACTACTACTCTATGCATTTCTTCAAGTAACCTCTCTCTAATATCTTACTAGCCTCATAAGAGCTCTTACTATCCTTATAAATCCTGAGTTATATTCCTTATAACAACTCTTCTATTTTTTCTCTTAACACCATCATGTAAAGATGTCCAGGTAAAAGCACTTCCTGAGTGTTTAGAGTGTCTAAGTTGTCAGGAGATATCTTATCAGCCGCTAATAAATAGAGTTTGCTAGCCATAAGACATAAAGTATCGAACTTATCGCTATTTTTTTCTAGGTTAACCAAGACATGTTCCTTCAGGAAGATCTGACCCACTTACAAGTCGGAGATAGACGGGTCAGAAATGGAAAGGATGTTTCTGAAGTTAGAACCAAGATAGGTGAGATTATCCTATTAGGAAAGGATGCCTAATTACTTAGTGTTCTTTAACAACATTTCGAGTCTATCTTTGATGATCTAATAGTTCTCTTAGTCATATTGGAATCCTAACACTGCGAGCATTATTTGCTTGTCAGTGACTTATACTAGTCCTCTTAAAATACAAATAAAGGGGATCAGGAACTCCTGCTTTCTGTAAATGAGTCTAGCACATATTCCACCATCACTCAAGTAATGCAAAGTGATAGTCCTTTGGTAAAGATCTTCTCGTACAGATCTCATTTAAACTGCGAAGCCTGTAAAGTTTGATTATCTGTTCATGTAACTATTTCTAATAAACCCTAAAGGGTAGTTTCTTTTCTGTATAATCAACATTCGAATCAACTTTTCTAGTCCATTTAATACGAAATATCCTCCATATTCGTTAGCATCTTCCTTTTTATTTACCATCTACTATCCATTAAGATTATAAAGATGACAATGTTTGCTTCGAACCATTATTGGAATTTCTCCTAAGTTCATAGTAATTTTTTCTGTTTCTTCATCATTTATCTGTCTGACGACTGTTCCTAGCAATGGAGCATTGTATGTTTTACCACTTATTCTACATTCACTAGGATATAATTTTGCATCGTGACATTAATAATCATTTGTTTTTGTTGGATAACCTATAGTCAAGTCTTAAAACCATATCTTCATTTTATTAAATGGTAAATTTCTTGATTATTTTTCTTGCTATTATTGATTTTAATCTTTATTTTATTCATTCTAATTTTTTATTTCTAGAGGTTATAGATAATCTACTATTTTTTGTAATCCCTATTCGTAAATAAAATTAAAGGATTCTAAATGATTACTTACACTATTATGCAATTCATAAGCCATTTATAAGTCTCTTCCTTTAAATCTTCTAATAAAATAATCTAAAGAATCCTTATCTTATTCTTATTGCATTTATTTTTGAATATCTTATATTTTTTATTTGTTAAATTTGTATAATTTTTACTTTATTATTATTATTATTATTATTATTATTATTATTAATTATATAAAATATTTTTTATATATTTTTACTTAAAAGGATATAATAATAATAATATATTTAAATGAATTTTTATATATAGCTTTCTGATTAAAAAAATTTAAAAATTGATGATATTGAATAAATAAATTAAGAATTAAATGAGAAACTAAAGTTAGATTTAAAGATAGAAAAAAGCTTAATGTAAAATGGAAAACTTTTAATGAAAATAAAAGATAATAAAATAATATATGATAATATAATAAGAAATAAAGAATACTTTGGAGTTTATATATAATTGTAAAAAGGATTGTGTGGAGGGAAGGGAGGTTTTGGATCTTAATTAAAAGGATAAGCAGCAAAAAAGAAAAAAATTAAAAGCACTAAGTCTTGCAGAGATTTAAAAGGAAGAAGAATAAGGCATTCTTAAAATGAGTAAGGTTTAATAGAATTCACTAAAAAGAAAAAAGAAGAAGAAAAAATGATATAACTTTCTTAAATATAAGATAATAATATTAAAAACAACGAAAATGAATATCTAATTAATCAAAATTGAATTTTATATTAAAAATAAGTCGATCAAAAGATTAATGATATAAAAAGTAGTGTATTAATGGGAGTTTACTAAAATCAAATTAAAAATAATAATAATTAGAATTTTAATTCATCTATTTAAAAAGATAATTAATAATTTAATAATTATTTATATGATGATTTCAATAAAAAGGATTAATTCAATCATTTTGATTTACTTAAAAAAAAAGTAAAGTTTTAAGATTAAAGTGAAAATTCTAAGAAAAGTAATAATTAGAATCAAATCTCTAAATTTAATTTGCTAAAAATTTAAAATAGAATACCTTTATCTAATATTAATTAAAATAATAATAAAAAGAAAAATATAGAAAATGATCCAAATGATTAAATATAGGTAAGCTAACAAGTATTATCATAAACTAATGAATAATATTTATAAAATAAAATTAAAAATGATTTTTAATTGGATTTATTTAAAGTTACAGATATAGAAGAATTAATATAATAAGGATTTGAAGTTTTAAAATAAGAATTAATAAGATTAGGATTAAAATCTGGTGGAACTATTTAAGAAAAAGCTTAAAGATTATGGTTAATTAAATAAGATCCTAATAATTTAAATAACCCCAAATTATTAAGCAAAGTTAAATTATGATAATTTATTAATATAATTTAATATAAAATTATATTAAAATTTCACCTAATTTTTAATTATTTTCTAAGAATATCATTTATTTATAATTCTAAATTATGGCATTCATTTTATAGTAAATATTATTTATTTATTAATTGTTATTATAAAATTATTTAATTATTAAAGTCTTCCTTAACATTAAGTTGAAGATACTTTCTTTAAGCATTAATTTCATTCAAATCAAATTATAATTAATTGTTCTCATTTTCTAAACTAAAGATTATTAAATTTTATTACTTTATTCTTGTATTATTCAAATCAATCAAATATTCTTCCCATTATTAAGGTCCTTATTATAAAAGCAACTCTAAATTAATTCTCTAAGAATTATTATGCTATCTTATTAAGTCTATTTTTTTCTAAAATTATTCTAATTCTTCAATATTCATATCTTTATAATTAGTTTAGAATAATTATTTTTCATTTAATTAAATAACATTTTATTATTTGTTTTCTAATAATATTTATAGTCTTTCTTATGTTTTTTGACTATCTAGATGAGTTGTTTAAGGAAAAGGTAAATTTTATAGATAATCTTTCTTCTCAACAAACTGCATTTCTTTCAAAATAAGAGAGTTAACAAACTATTTAGTTTCATAATCAAGAGATTAATCAATATAAGGTAAACAGTCAACTAATTAACTGTTCTATATTTCGAAAACTAAACCTTTTTTCACTTTTTTTATAGCTAGCTATTAAGGATTCATATAAAATTTTATTATTATATAAAATATATTTAACTATAAATGTCATTTTAATTACTGAATTATTTTAAAATTAAATTTTTAATAATTAAAGTTTTAAATATATATAAATAGATAGAAATGAAAGATGATAAAATATTAATAGTAAAAATAATAATAAATTTAATAAAGAATATATTCATGCTTTATAAGTCCTGTGCTTCTATAAACCTAATGATTTCATGCCTTTTTCTATAATATTATCGGTCTGACTCATAGGTTATTATTATATATCTGTAGTGCTTTATCGTTTATAATTATACATATATTCCTTATCATATTGAAATAAATTTTATGAATTTCCTTAAGGAGCAAACTTTTCAAATTTCTTATTTATTTTTTATAAATCATGAGTACTTCCACTATATCCAAATTTTATCTAATCTATAATTAATAATGGTTTTAATGTTTAATTTTATATCAATATAGAATACCATTGTTTACATCATTAACTTTTGAATTTATCTAATATAAACTAGAAGCATAAGAACTGATATTTTTTTTTGTATGATATATCATTTTTTTCAATTCTTCTAAATCATCATCATTTGCCATTTTCTCTAATTCTTTTAAATTATTTAAAACTTCTTAATCATCTACTTCAAATGATAATTCAAGCTCAGTATTTTTTTTTTTTTCTTCTTTTTTTTCTTATATTTCTATCCCAGTTAAAAAGGGATTTTCTTTTTTTTTCTTCATTTATTTTTGATATTTTTTTTCATCTTTTTCTATTTATTTTTTTTATTCTCTATTTTCTATTTACAATTTTTTTGATTCTTTTAAAATTTATCTTAATTTAATCTTTTCTTCTTCTTTTTAATCAAAACATGAATTTAATTCTCCAATAAGTTTACTTACATCATACATTCCAGTTTATTAATTATAGATTGGTTGAAGTTAAACAGATTATTAATATTAATATTCTAGTTATTTTTTTTAATGTTATTCTTATTTTTAATTTATCATAATTAAGTTTTCATCAAAACCATTACTATTCTTCATTATTAATTCTCCGTATTTTGATTTTGATGGCTATCTTTCACTATTTCTACTACTAACATTCCTTTGACTTATTGGTTAAAGAGTTAGTTTTTACATTTGAAAGTTTTTTATATAATAGAAAAGTAATTCAAATAGTATTAAATTTAAATATAAATAATTATAATATTTAATAAATTAAATAAAAATAAAAATACAATCTATATTAAAATACTATAATAAAATAATAATAATCCAAGATAATGAATAACATTCAAAGTAAATATAAGTTTAATTATTAGAAAGAATCAATTTCTTAAGAAATTGCTCAGGAGGAAACTTTTAAATTTTCAGAAATATAAAATGAAGATCCTAATGCAGTTTTTGTTGAATTTAATCCTGATAAAGCTTTAGAAATATTAAATAATTTTGATAAACTTACAGAAGCAGAGAAGTAATAATTTTGAATTATTTTAGGACATCATATACTCGTAATTTAGCAGAATTAATAAGTGGAATGGGAGAAAAGGGATTGAAAGCATTACCTAATTTATTTAATTAATATGTATTTTTTATTTAATAAAATATTTATTTAATAATTAACTAATTTTTATCTTTAGTTAAAAGAAAAACAGCATATAAAAAAACTATTATTATAATAAATAACTCCACTTGTAAATTTAATTCAGTCTGATTTAAAAAATAATTATGATTTCAAATATAAATTATTAATAGATAGCTTTGTTCCTTTGCTTAGTTAATTATTGCAAACTGCTAATATTCATGTAAAAAAATTATTTTTTTCAATAACTTAATCATAATACTTGAATAAAAATATAATTTTAAAAAATCTCAATAATAATAATAATTTTTATAATAATTTTTAAAATTTAATTTATAAAACCATTTTTATAAATAATAATAAAAGATATATATATATAAAATTTTAAAATATATTTATTAAAAAAATAATATAATTATTAATAAATAATAACAAAAATATTAACAATATATAAATAATAAATAGTTAAAAGAAAGTTGTGGTTAAGAATTAGCACTATTATCTTAAATATTTAATGATGATGATAGAGGTAAGTACATATTGACAGTAGTTCTAGGAATGGCTCATGATGATTTACAAGAAGAAAATAGAATAGTAGCAGTGTAATTATTATCAAAAATGGCAAACTCATTCGGGAAAGATTTATGTGAATAATTTGTAGGACTAGAATTCCTTTCATTAGGAGAAGATCCTCAAATAAAAGTGCGAAAAGAAGCAGTGATGCATTTACCAATAATTAGCAAAGTAGTGAGCATTTCATTTGTAAGATAGAAACTAATACCTTTTTACATGAGAGTGAGTCAAGACAATGTATGGATTGTGAGAAAAGCATGTGTAGATGTATTGGATGATATGTTTCAATTGTGTGATTAAGATAATCAACAATAATAGTTGATTGAATTGATGTTAGGATTTCTAAAAGACTCAACCAAGTGGGTAAAGATAGCAGCTTATAAATAATTAGGGAAGGTGATTGTTTAATTGAAGGATAAGAAGAAATATGAAAAGTTACTAGAATTTTACTTATAGATGGCTTAGCCGGAAGTAGCAAAATTGGGAAACGGATCTGAAATGATGGAGAACTGTGCATATAACTTCCCTGCAGTGTTATGGGCTACATACAATGAGAGTAATTGGCCTACTTTCATTAAGTTATTTAGGTATATGTTACAGCATGGAGATAATAAGGTAAGGTAGCCTCTTATATGTAGTTTACATGAGATTGCCAAACTTATAGGACCCACTAATGCAGAGATTCATCTATTTCCTGTATTTGACAAGGTTTTTAAGGAAAATAGTATTCTTTATATTTTATCTTCCTTTTTTATTTTTATCTAATTTCATAGCCGAGCTCAAGTATGGAGCTATTAAACATCTCAGTGAATTCTTACAAATATTCACAGATGAAAAAAGAGATAATTTAGTTGATATTCTGCTTAACCTACAAGTAAATAATATTATATTATGTTTTAAATACAATATAATGTTAATATAATCATGATGTGATAAAAAGATAATTTAACTTATAATAATGATAGAAAGAACACCCTAATTAGTGGAGAGTGCGAGAACTAATTGCAGACTAAATTGGAAACTTGGCATAAGTTTATCGAGCTGAAACTCTTTTCAAAATAATAACTCCAATATCATTTAAACTTTGTTAAGATAGCGTGAGTCTAGTACGAAATAAGGCAAGTTTTTAGATAAAAAACATCCTTTTGAGATTCGATCACTACTTATTAAATCTTAAATCAGAGATTGAGAAGGAAGAAATACAGTTTTACAAAAATTGTCTTGTTTAAAATATTTTGGGTTTTAGTCTCTGTGGAAGATACACTCAAAGGTAAACATTCATCCTAATTTGCTAAGGAATGATCAAAGATTGGACTTTCTTTAAAACTCATTTTCTTGAAGCCTTTTATAGATTAGCTAAAGATAAAGTAGTCAATGTTAAAATCACTCTTGTTTAAACTCTCTATACCATTTATTAATAGGACCCAATTGGCTTTCATTAAGAGCTTAGAGATCTTATTTCAGTCATAGATATCTAAAATATTCAATCTAATGAAATTCTTACTCTTATTCCTCTCTTCACACCTCTCAATAATATGGAGTTGGAATAATTTAAGGACGAAAATAAGCTTATATAAAATGATCACTTTCAAAATAATCATTTAATGGATGTTGAATCAACTTAAATATCTAATAATATTCAAGTACAATCAACATAAATATCTAATAATATCGAATTCTAATAATAATAGAATCAAAATTAAATTGAATTCGAATAATAACAATAATTAAAGTTAAATAATATTGATATTGAATAATAATAAATATCAAATAATATTGAGGTTGAATAATAATAAATATCAAATAATATTAAGGCTGAATAATAAAGATTAAACAATAATATTGAGATTGAAAAATAATAAATATCAAATAATATTGAAGTCGAATAATAATAAATATCAAATAATATTGAAGTTGAATAATAATAAATATCAAATAATATTGAGATTGAATAATAATAGATATCAAATAATATTGAGATTGAATAATAATAGATATCAAATAATATTGAAGTTGAGCATTATAATAAATAAGTTGATGATGAATAATAGCATAAAGAAATAACGGAATAAAATAAAGATAATTAGCAATTTAATAACTGATAAATTGTAATTTAAAATAATATATATTTTTATATATTTAAATATAAATATGATTGTTTTCTAAATATTAGTCAGTATAAATAAAAGAAAATAATGAAATTATAATAAAATTATAATAAAATGTAGACTACAATAACTCGAACTTAATATAACTAAATGACATTAAGATTGAAGAGTAGCCCAAGTTAAAAAATAGAGTTTGGAAAGAGTACAAGCATCAAGAAAATAAAAAAAGATGAAAATATGAATTAAGAAAAAAAAATGAATAATAGTAAATTAGATTAAATGAAAAAGGCTCTAAATGAAGCAATTAATGAAAATACGGCTTTAAGGGATAAAGTGGCAGAATTAGAAGCTCTGTTGAGTGAAAGTGAATTATAAAATAATAAAAAAGATAAAGCTATCAAAGAATTGTATAATTTAATCAAAATCAAGGAAAAAGATATAAATATGCTATAATCTTAAATTCAATTTCAATCAAAAGAGATTTTTCAACTTAGACACGATGTAGATTGCATAATTAAAAAACATCAAGAATGATTTTATATTACTATAAAATCTATAATTTTTTACTATTTTTATAAGACTATAGTATTAAATGATAAGTGAATTCAAATGATATTATATTAATAAAACTGAAAATATAATAATGTCATAAAATTAGGAATATGATTATGAGGAGGATGAAATGAATGAAGATAATGGAGAAGATTAATATGAAAATGATGAGAAAATGAATCATGAGAATTAGAATTAATAATAATAAGAATAAGAAGGTACAAACAAAGAAGGGATAAATTAGACAAGTGAGGGTAGCAATTATTACGACAAGATATCTTATGAGTTGGTAGAGAAGTTGAAAGTTTTAGGAGAATACATTAAAGATAAAAATGAAGAAGAAGCATTGAATATTCGAATGTATTAATTGGCTATATGCAAAATATTAGTATTCACTCATAATTAGTCTCAATCGATTCTAGTGAAAGGTCATACTCAAATTGGTGAGGCATATTTGAACTATAAATGTTATGAATAGGCCATTGATCATTTGACTATTGCTTTAAAAAAGAATGGGAAGTTAATGGTTGGGGAGGAGGAAGGAGAAGTATAAGATGAAGCTGAGAAGAAGAATTGCACTATTTATCATGCTAAAATTCTTACATTATTAGGCAAATGTTATTTGGAAATTGGAGCATTTGATGATAGCTATGAATTATTGGAAAAAGCTCTTGATCTCTATAAGACTTATACTGATCATTCTAATTATTAGGTTATCGAGGTTGAAACTATTGATACCCTTGTTCTCATTAGTTAATGTCTTGCCAGTTAAACTAAGTTCTAAGAGGCTATTAATCAGATAAATAAAGCTTTTAAACTTAGTTCAAAGCATTTCAATAATAAAAGTATTTAGACTGCTATGGTTATTATTGAAATAAGCAAAATACATGCCAAGCAGGATAATCATCAACAAGCCATTCAAGAGTTATAATAAGCTATAGGTATTTAATTTATTTCCCTTTTTATTCATATTATTTTATTTTTATTATTTTTATTTATAATTTTTTTGATTATTTGTGATAGTAATATTTATTAATTATTATAATAATAGAATATCTCGATGATCTGAATTATGATAAGCCAGAATTTATTGCTGAGTTGTATTAGAATCTAGCTGATTATTAGGAAAAAATAAATGATCAAGATGCATTTTTAAACTCACTTGAAAAAGTAAGAGATATTTATATTTAAATTAATGGGCCTAGTGATAAAAAGGTGATTAAAATAAAGAGATAAATTAGTATAAATTTATTAAAAAATGAACGGCATAATGAAGCTCTTAATGAATTATTATAAACTGAGGAAATGGAAAGCAGAGTCTATGGAGAATATTCAGTTTAAGTTGCCAAGACTCATAAAATAATAGGCACTATTCTTATATTGAACTCAGAATATATTGGGGCTCAAAAATATTTAAATAAAGCTTTAAAAATATTTTAAGAAAATGGACTCAAAAAGTAAGTTGCTGAAATTAAAAATAAACTTAAACTAGCTAAAGATATTAAGGAAAAAATGACCAACAAAAATAATAATTAAGACAATAATATTGAAGATAATATAATATGATGATAAAATAATTAAATTTGCAATATTTTATAAATGATTTTTTCTTAAAATTGGAAATATTAGGTTTATAAAATGGAATTTCTTTCTATTCCATTATTTTAAAAATTTTTTCATTTAGTTTCACTCCATCAATTTAACTATATGAAAAAATTCAGTGGTCATATTTACATTTATTTATATAATAAAATTATAGTTTTATTTATTAAATAATTAAACAGCATCAAGATAATTTTTTTTTTATTTTACTGGAATTAATATATGAGAAGATCAAATTTTGGCTTGTAGTGTTGCCTTTAATTTAATACTATAATAGTTAAATTCAATTAAGAAATATTCAAAGAGGATTATTTGATATTTTCATATGTTATAGATAAGGAAAATTAGTTGATTTGAATGAAATAATTAATAAATATTTAATCTTAGAATATTTTAAATAAATTTTATGTTATAATCTTAATTTTTTAATAATAAATTGAATATATTTTAAATGAATAATCTTTAGAAAAATTAAGAAATTAGATGGAACAAATTTATATTAAAAGAAATTTATTTTTTTAACAAAAATTTATTTTCTTTATTATTATATTGATTATATTAAAAGTTTTTTTTTAATTTATAATTAATTGATTATATTAATTTTTAGTTTTATTTAAATTTTTATATTAATTAATTCTAGAAATATTTATTGCATAGAACTTTATCAGCCCTTTTTATTTTTTTAAAATTAATTAATAGTATTTAAATAATAAAAATTATATTAAATAAATCTATTTTTAATTTAAATATAATTAAGAAAATAATATCTTTAAAATATTTCATTTAATGAATGTCAAATATATAAGGATTTAATTTAAATTAAATATTATAAATTTTATTATAATTATTATTTAAACTAAAATTAATATTTTGATATTTTCCATATAAATATTATATTTCTTTAATGTCAGATAACTTAATAGACTTAGACTCAAATTAAATAGAATAAAATAGCTAATAAGAATGAATAGACAATAATAATTAAATTAATAATAATAACGAAAATAACTAAAATAATTAGATTAAGTAATTATCTCAATTAAATAATGATCTAAATTCTAATTAGAATAACGAAATTGATACTAATCATAAAAAAAATTAAAATACTCAATCGTACTATAATTATTTTAAAGAATAATTGAAGAGACCAGAATGTGAATCTTTAAGAAACAAATTATTAAAATTTTTAAGTGAGACTGAAAAGGAAATTAAAAGGAAAGAAAGAAATGAAAAAAATAAAAGTTATTTTGTGAATTACATAAATAGTTTTGTAGAAAATTATGAGTAAGAATTTTAATAATTGTTAAATTTTAATGAGGAAAGAGAATACGATAATGGAGAAGCAATAGAAGGGATAATAACAAAATCACTTTATAACTCGTAATAATAAAATAATATTAATTAAAATAGACTTTAGGATTATTATCCTTAGGAAATAAACGATAAGTTGGACATGAATTTATTTGTATTTAGCTTTATTGAATTAGAGAATTTGGAATGCAGTAAAAATATGATAATTGATTAATAATTTGAACATGCAAAATAACAATTATTGAAGATAAGTGAATATAAAACACCAAGAGATAAACTTGTAGCTATAATTAATACTTGCAAAATAATATCAAGCATGATTTATAATTCCAAAACCAAAGATAAATAACCGACAGGAGCTGATGAATTTTTACCTATTCTCATTTACTTAATTATTAAAACAGCTCCAAAAAAAATCCACACTTTTATTTAATTTATTGTGGATTTTAGATCTGCCAAAAGATTAAAGGGACTTGAAGAGTATTATTTTACTGCTTTTCAAAGTGGAATTGAGTTTATTGAGTAGATTGATTAAACTAAGCTTAAAATTAATCCATTACAATATGATGAAAATTTCAAAAAACAGTTAAAACTCTATTAAGATTTCATATGTCAGCTTAATGTTCAAAATAATTAAAATGAAACTATCAAAGAACTATAAAGATAACTTTAAATCTCATACACTCACAATAATTTATAAACTGAAAAAATAACTATCATGAAATAATCTATAAAAAACTTTAAATAGAATTTTGAAGTTTAAAACAAATTAAAAATATATCATTTATAAGATATTAATGATATTAAAATTACTTAATTACCTGATTTGATTTCTGGTAAAATTTTCATATTAATCTAAATTAGATTATAAAATAATGTAAAGCACTATTAAAGAGTTTCAAAACCAAATAGAAAATCTTGAAAAACAGATAAATAATGAAGAAAGCACAAAATAAAAAAGCTACTTTAGTTTGAGTCGATTGTTTTAAAATTGAGGATTTATTAATATAATTAATAGTGTATATAATTATATGTAAAAATGATAATGATCATTAAGATTTGACCTGAATAAAATCTTTAGTTTGATTCCACTCGTTGATGATTTAATCAATAAGAGTAAAAGAATATCCATACCTGTCTATGAAAGAACTTATAATACCCTGATGACATTGAGGATATTCTTACACAAGAATAGTGGAAGGATTAAAAAAGTTAAGATTATGATTTAATATCAATCTCCTGGGTTATTTCTAATCCATAACAATATTTCTGATCTGTAGGAAGAACTAATCGACATGACTGTATTTTTCATAAAATTTATTAGCTCTCTCTACTGCTCCACTGCTCTTGTAAGTTTACAATGTCAATAATAATAATTTAATTAGTTCCTGTCCCTCTTTCATTAGCAATTCTTGGTCCAAATGGATGCGGAAATCAGTTTCATTTAAAATTTAAAATTCTATTATCTTCGTCTTCTAGTTTTGATACAGGAATTAGGTAAACACATAAGCTCCTTAAGTATGAGCTTATCCCCATTTATTGCTTAATGGATTAAATAAAGTCAATCCTAGCACTCCTTTACGTAATTGACTCATTACTGAGCACCATAACATATCTTAAACCTAATTCTCTTCTATGCCAAACAATTGGTAAACCTAAGGCAATACTGCCAAGTAGAATCCACATGTATCAGCCTATATATTATTATTATTATTATTATTATTATTATTATTATTATTATTATTATTATTATTATTATTATTATTATTATTATTATTATTATTATTATTATTATTATTATTATTATTATTATTATTATTATTAT
>Ga0315908_10000582_pt1 | contig 28791 bp, 30 predicted proteins | sample LakEriMetagenome_12_FD_203520 | JGI IMG/M metagenome (GOLD analysis project Ga0315908, IMG submission 203520) | Freshwater fungal communities from buoy surface, Lake Erie, Ohio, United States - Buoy 4 MA124 | ecosystem: Environmental > Aquatic > Freshwater > Lake > Lake biofilm | place: USA...
GCAGGTGTGTTCATCGAACATGAGTCCGATGGCCTGCCAGGGAGTAAGCGCACCGCCAACGTGCAATGCAACGAGGCGATTCATTTGGGGAACGGACTAACCGCGACCCATGTTTGGACGCTTGCCGTGGTTGGCCTTTGAGCGGCGCATGCGCGCCTTGCGCTTCTTGGTCTTCTTCGACATAGGAGTCAAGGCTATCGGGCAATCACCCGAGCGCCACAAGGCATGAGCAGTTGCTATTGGTGGGCGCTAGCCCTGGCGCCAGCGGGCGCGACCGTTGGAATACGGAACTCCGGAGGCATTGGTTGTGGCGCAGACATAGCTTTTCCCATTGAAGGTTCCCTTCGCACCCTGAGGGGCGCAATAGGAACCGGGGGTAATGGTGGGCAGTGCACCTGATTCTCCGGATGGCTGCTGCGCCACCGTGGACTGGGGTGCTGGTGGGACTACCGGCGCTGTGGTGTTGCCCGGGGCAGGAGATGAGCCGCCCGCAGATGCTGTGCCGGTGCTCTTGGCAGATCCCCACGGAGCAATCGTGGTGGTCTTGCACGATGCAGTCAGCAAGTTTTTGATGCGACCCCACTCGCTGGTGTCCATGCTCAGGCCCCACTGTTTTTTCACAGCAACCCAATCGGCAAGGTATGTACAGAGATACGCAGAGTTTTTCGGGATCCAGTTTGAAGGATCTTTATCGCTCTTCGATTGGTTCTCAGAATCCTTGACTGCAATCAAAGAGCGTCCATCGCTGAGATCATTGGCGAACAGTTCTCGCTTCGAAGCAGACCATGAATGAGCCCCCGAATCCCAGGCTTCTTTCAGAGCAACAACATGGTCGATATCAACGTCAGCTGGATACGAGTAACGCTGATTGTCATACGGCGAATACCAGTCCCCTGCAATGACCTTGCAACCGTAAGCGTCAACCTGGGCGTTCGTGAGTGATTCGGCAATCAAGACTTCTTCGCGAGTCGAGCAACCGTCACGGTCAAGGTCTGACCAGTGCTTAAACAATGAGCGCTCATACCCAGACTGCTGTTCTCTTGCTTGAGGAATAGTGGCCAAAACAGACAGCGCAGTTGGGAAACCCGATGTTCCCTTCGGCGGCTTGGTCGTTGTTGGTGGTTTTTTCTTGACAGTTGTTGTTGTCTTCTTGGCGATCGGCGAAACATCTGATTGTGCGCCCGAGGCCGAGACGCATCCAACAGAAACAACCATGGCAATTGCAGGAAAGACCACCAATGTGCGCTGCAGTTTTTTGGTTAGTTGTGTCTTCATCTTCTTCTCCTAAACCGGGACCATCGCTGGCTGGCCTGCCGTGCCACCATCGCCATCATCAATGAAATACTCAAATCGTCGCGGGGACACGGAGTATTCCTGTTTGACAATGATTCCAAGTTTCACCATGGTATTCAGGCGATCAGTGAGAATGTTGTGAGCGACAGATAATCGGTTCTCGATTTCATCGTCCGACGTCATGGCGTGCACGTCCTACATGTTGTGATTATTGACGTTTGTCGGGAGTAACCCATTTGGCACCCCACGCAGCCAAAAGTTCGAAAGCAGGAAGAACAGCTTCGCCCTTTTTCGTGAGGTGGTATTCAAAACGCTTTGGCTTGTTGCTGTACTGACGCTTCTCAACAACTTCATGAGCGACAAGTGTGTTCAGGCGGTCCGTTAAAATATTGCGAGCAATAGTGAGTCCGCTTTGAATTTCTTCAAAACGATGTGCTCCCTCAGCAATAGAAGTAACGACCAATGGCGTCCACCATTCACCGACTACGCCGAGAGCATCAGCCAGTGGATTACTCAAATGGTCGAAGTTCTTGCGGAGAGCCATGAGTGACAACCATAGGGCTGAGGTGTGTCGCATTTAGGGAATTACGCCACTGGCATTTATCTAAATCAGTAATTGACTGTCTGATGAATTAAGTACTTAAGTACTTGCGAGTTCGTCAAGCTCGATGAAAATGCACTCTCCTGGGCAGACATCTGCAGCCAGAACAACATCCGCCATATCTCGATCCGTCACTTCGGCCAAAGAGCCTGACCCACCCGGATCATTGAGGGGCTCCCCCCGCTCGGCCACATATGCAATGCCATCTTCCATCTGGACAAAGACATCTGGGCAGTGGTCGACGCACAGTCCATCCCCGGTGCAGAGGTCCTGGTCAATCCATACGCGCACACCTAGGACGGTACCTGCCATAGGGCTTTAGCCTGCACTTCATGACTTCTGCCACGCCACGCGCACCTCGTCGCGATTTCATGCGCACCCGAGTGACTGGCAATGTCAATGACCCGTACGCCTGGTTGCTGCAAAAGGATGACCACGGCACCCTGGACTACCTCACGGCAGAGAACGCCTTTGCCGATGACTTCTTCGCGTCACAGTCAGACACGGTGGAAATGATCTTTCAAGAGATCAAATCTCGCGTTCAGGAGGACGACTCCAGTTATCCGGTACTGCATCGGGGTTGGTGGTACACCTCTCGAACAGAGACTGGGAAGTCATACGCCATCCACTCGCGGGGAAGAACTCCCGAAACTGCAAGTGAGGTCGTTCTTCTCGATGAAAACATCGATGCCGCCTCAGCTGATTACTTCTCGCTGAGTGCCTTTGACATCTCAAATAGTGGTGACCTCCTTGCATGGTCGAGCGATACAGATGGCGGCGAGATGTACACCTTGCGCATTCGCGACCTCACAACTGGGAATGAACTCACAGACGAGATCCCCAACACGACGTGGGGCGGCACTGCTTGGTCACAAAACGATGAGTGGCTCTTCTACGTCACGGCAGACGAGGCAATGCGTCCCGACAAAGTGTGGCGTCACAAAGTGGGCACTGCCCCAACCGAAGATGTTGTTGTTCTTGAAGAGCCCGACGAACGTTTCTTTGTTGGAGTCGGTGGTAGTCGTTCTGGAGAATGGATCATCATTGATTCCTCCAGCAAGACATCGAGTGAATGCTGGGTCATTGATGCGTCACAACCGACCAATGAACCACAATCAATTGCACCGCGTCGGGACGATGTTGAATACCAAGTCGACCATTGGGGCGATGTGTTCGCCATCACCACGAATCTCAATGCTGTTGATTTTCAAGTAATGACTGCGCCTATTGATGAGCCGAGCAAGTGGTCCACATTCATTCAGCATGTAAACGGACAACGCATCACTCAGTTCGATTGCTTTCACAAATTTGCAGTGATGCAGCGATGGATCAATGGCCAACAGGTGATCTCTGTTGTGTCCCCCGATGGTGTGGCCACACGTGTTCCTATCCTCGATGAACCCCACGAGGCTGAAATTGATTCCAATCCTGATTGGACAACTGATGGAATCAGGCTCAGTTATCAGTCGCTGACTGCACCCAACACCACTGCGTGGTATTCGCTGGAGACACAGCAACTAACTCCGTTGAAGCAAACCAAGGTTCTCGACACAGACCTTTCTCGTTACGCCTCTGAACGCGTGTGGGCAACCACTCCTGATGGCACAAAAGTTCCCGTCGACATTGTTCGCCACGTTGACACCCCTACAGACGGCACAGCTCCAGGCATTGTGTACGCCTATGGATCGTATGAGATTTCTACGCCACCGTGGTTCTCCATCGCGCGGTTGTCACTTCTTGATCGCGGATGGGTGTGGGCCTTAGCGCATCCACGTGGCGGCGGCGAGATGGGTCGTCATTGGTACAACAACGGAAAGCTTCTCAGTAAGCGCAACACGTTTATCGACACAATTGCATGTGCCACGCACCTCGCGGATTCCAAAATCTGTGATGGCAAAAAGCTGGTGGTTCGCGGTGGTAGCGCGGGAGGCCTGCTTGTGGGTGCATGCATCACCATGGAACCAACACGTTTCGCAGGCGCGATTGCAGAAGTCCCTTTCGTCGATGTTGTGAACACCATGAGTGATCCAACACTCCCCCTCACCATCACCGAATGGGAGGAATGGGGCGATCCTCGCGAAGAACCTTTTGCTTCATACATTCTCAGTTACTCGCCGTATGACAACACCCGAAATATTGCGTATCCAAGGCTGTATGTCACCGCGGGGCTGAATGATCCGCGAGTGAGTTATCACGAACCTGCCAAATGGGTTGCGCGAATGCGCCACGAATCACCCGAGACAACTGTGATCTTCAAGTGTGAAATGGGCGCTGGACACGGTGGACCCTCTGGTCGTTACGAACAATGGCGCGACGAAGCGCGAACATTGTCATTCGCCATCTTTAGCGTCGCGTAATCATTTAGCTCAGCGCTGCCGCAACAAACAGCAGTGCCATCATCGCGAGATTTCGAGCGACATCACGCTTCGACGGAGGCCGCTTGCTTTTGCTGCCGAAACATGCGCATGGAACCACTGACTTTGTCGCAATTTGCGCGAGCAGAAACGCAGTAAAGATCAGCAGCAACAAAGTGGCCATGCCCAATACTTCAGGCGTCGGGCTAAGAACAATGAGCAATGCACCAAGTAAGAGCTCTAACGGCGGCAACACCACTGCGACGATTGGCCACACATTTTGCGCACGTGCATCACGCTTCCATTGTTTGTAATCAGTCACTTTTGATGCACCAGCAAGTGCAATCAACACACCGACAGCTGCGGCACACAGACGAGCGATCATGGCTCAACCAGGATGTTCAGCACTGACAACTTTGCCTCGGAAGAACACCATTGCGTTTGCGACATCGGCTTCGTGATGCAGAGAGTGAACACGACCTACAACGAAATAGTGGTCACCAACTTCAGTCTGTGAATCAAGAGAACAATCAATCGTCGCAATCACACCGGGCAAAACAGGATTACCTAATCCGGATGGACTCCAATCAACACCATCGAACTTGTCATCGCCCTCTTTGGCGAAACGCCAACACAGCTCTTCGTGCTGCGCACCTAAGACGTTGACGCAGAAGTTTCCTGACTCTGCAATTGATGCCCATGAGCGAGATTTAGTGCCTGGCAAGAAACCAACGAGAGCTGGCTCGAGAGAGACAGAGACAAAAGATCCGATCGTGATCCCGAAAGGCTTTCCCAATTTGTCAACACCGGTCACTACAACAACTGAAGTGGGTACATGTCCGAGCACTGCACGGAACTGGGCTGGATCAATCTCTGTGGTCACATCTCCACAGTAGACCACCTTGGTCAGAGGAAGATTGTTGCGCCTTCTCGTGCAACAAAGACTTCTGTGGAACCATTTGCCCCACATGCTTTCACTGCATCAAGTTCATCGTCTGTGCGCTCTGGGTCATGGTGATACAGGGCGACGCGACGAGCGTTACATGCAACTCCGGTAGCAACGGCAAACTCTGCTGTGCAGTGTCCCCATGTCTTCTTCGTTTCAAACTCGCGTGCTGTGTACTGCGAGTCATGAATCAAGAGATCAACATCCTGCGCCAGTTCACGAACGCCATCAGGAAGAGTGAAAGAGCCGTCGTAGGGCTGTTGATGGTCGGAGATATAGGCGATACTCGTCCCACCGATTTCAATGCGGTAACCAACAGTGGGTCCGATGTGAGGAACCAATCGAGACTTCACGCTGTAACCATCAATCATGAAGTCATTGTCAGCAACGTCGTGGAATTCAAACTTTCCACGAAGGTCATGAAGTTCAACTGGAAAAGTTGGCTGACGAATGGCATTCGAAACGGAACGCATAAACGAAGTTCCGTCTTCTTCTTGCGGTCCAAACAATTCGAGTCGAGCTCCGTCCTGCAGAATCGGACCAAAGAACGGAAATCCTTGAATGTGATCCCAGTGCATATGCGTTACGAGTGCAACAGCATCGAGAGGTTCTGGAGTTCTCTTTGCGTATTCCATACCGAAATAACGCAGGCCAGTACCGAGATCAAGAAGAAGTGGACGCTGACCTTCAGCTTCAACAGCGACACATGAAGTGTTGCCGCCGTACTTTGCAGTGGAGGGACCATGACATGGCGTTGAACCACGCACGCCGTAAAACGTCACTTTCATCACCACCGTGCCCCCATCACCCAAACGCTACGGATGTCTGTCGCCGTTGTACACGCTTGTCCTAGTGACGCCTGTCGCAGACATCAGGACTACCGTTCAACCATGGCTTACGAAATCTCCACCGGCACAGTGACTGCAAACGGCATCGACTTCACATATCTCGAATGTGGTTCAGGACCTCTGGCCTTGTGCTTGCACGGATTCCCTGACTCAGCTCATAGTTGGCGCCACCTTCTTCCAGCCTTGGCCGAGGCGGGCTTTCGCGCAGTTGCCCCGTTTACGCGCGGATATGCCCCAACTTCAGTCGCGCCCGATGGTTTGTACCAAACAGGCGCGCTCTCCGCAGATGCCAATGCACTGCACGCAGCCCTAGGCGGAGACAGCAACGCCGTAATTATCGGACACGACTGGGGCGCACCGAGTGTGTACGGAGCAGCAGCCAGTGAACCAGATCGTTGGAAGCGTGTTGTTGGTATGGCAGTTCCTCCAGGCCCTGCCATCGGCGCAGCTTTCGTGAACAACCTTGATCAGATCAAGCGCAGTTGGTACATGTTCTATTTCCAACACCCACTGTCCAACATCGTCGTTCCTTCAAACGATCTCGCATTCATCGACATGCTGTGGCGCGACTGGTCGCCGAATCATGACGGCGCGGTTGATTCCGAGAATTGCAAAGCATGTTTGCGTACACCTGAAAACATCACAGCAGCATTGAGTTACTACCGATGCAACATCGGCTCCGGTCCTCGTGATGCGAAATACGATGCCATTCAGGCCGCAGGCGGTGGCGAATTGCCACAACCAACTCTGTACTTACATGGCGCAGATGATGGCTGTATCGGCAGCGAAGTTGCAGAATCCATGCGTACATTTAGCCCATGGGCAACTTTGAAAATTGTTGAGGGTGCAGGGCACTTCCTCCAACTTGAAAAGCCAGCAGAAGTCAACAAACTGATTATTGACTGGGTTACGGCGAAGTAAATCGAGAACCAGAGCGAAGAATTAAACCTTCGCTCACTAAATCATCAAGAAGTTTTGTCGCGCGTTCGACATCGTGTTCTAAACACATGGCACGAACAATTCCTTTGTGAGTTGAGATGCCATCACCGACTGCACGCATTGCCCGTCCACGCGCCTGACGATCTGACCCTTCAAACCTTGCTTGCGGTTTACTCGCACCTGCAGACAATGGTGCAGGGTCCTCGCCTACTCCGTGCCACGCGCATTGTTTCTTCACTGGACAAGAAGAACATTGCGGTGTTCGAACCGTGCAATGACGTGCTCCAAAGTCCATCATCACCTGGTTCCAGTCCCAACCCAGTCCTTCGGGAACAAGTTGGTCGGCCAGTCGTTGCAATGCACGAGCCTTCAGAGGTTCTCCTTCAAGGCGAGACAACACTCGGGACACATTCACATCAACCACAGCAACGTCCTGTCGATGTGCAAAAGCAAGAATCGCCCGCGCCGTGTACTGACCTATTCCGGGCAGTGCCAATAGCTCATCAAGAGTTGATGGCATCGTTCCGCCAAAATCTCTTTCAAGCACAATTGCCGTGTCCCGCAAGTTACGACACCGCCGGGGATACCCCAGCCCCGACCACAATGCGAGTGCATCACCCAAGGGGGCTTTCGCCATGTGACCGGGCGTAGGAAATTCATTAATGAACGCTTCGTACTTCGGCAACACTCGAGCGACCGATGTTTGTTGCAACATGACCTCGCTGACGAGGACATGCCATGCGTTGTTCGTGCGTCGCCATGGCAAATCACGCAGTGATCCGCTGCCCCATTCGATGAGGCCAGAGGCGATGCGGTCGTGGCGGCTTACTCGCCCCACACTTCCGTTCCGTCGTAAGGACGGCGACGCTCTGGTGCAAACTCACGCTTCCACACCATGACGCGGCGACGGAAGTAACACACTTCTTTGCCGTCTTGGTTGAAACCCTTGGTCTCAACAAGAACTGTTCCGCGATCATTCTTCGACTTGCTCTCGTTGATTTCAAGAACACGAGTCTCGGCATGAATGGTGTCGCCATGGAACGTTGGGAACTTGTGCTGCAAGGTCTCAACTTCAAGGTTTGCAATTGCGGCGCCACTGACATCAGGAACACTCATTCCCAACACAAGCGAGTACACCAAGTTGCCAACAACTACGTTGCGTCCCTGAACACTCTCCTTCGCAAACCAATCATTGGTGTGCAAAGGGTGATGGTTCATCGTGATCATGCAGAAAAGATGGTCGTCATACTCTGTGATTGTTTTTCCGGGCCAGTGACGAAATACGTCGCCAGGAACAAAGTCTTCGAGATAACGGCCAAATGGGCGCTCATGTGTTGTCATGAGCACAAACGCTAGTGGGGACGGGGCGACCCATCCGTATCGTCGCCTTGGAACTCAAGGTCTCCTGGTTCAAACGCTGGCATGGGGAACTGACCAGTTCTGTCCTTGGGGGCGTACTTTTCCACCCAATCCACCGTGCTGAGACCGCGTTCGGTTTGCGTCTGAGCCAAACGAGAGATCGGCTGCAAACGCTGTTTACGGTCGATAGCAAATGGCCCGACACGCAACGACAAGTAACAGGCCCATCCCACAACGATGGGCAACCAATACTGAGCGACTCGATATGACAGCACGCCCACGGTTGCAGTACGTCGCGCAAGACCAAAGCCCACGAGGGAAGGAATGTAAATGCCTTCCACTAGTCCGAGACCACCTGGCGTGATGGGCACAACTGAGAAGACATTCGCAATTCCAAAGGCAACGATGAGCCCGTCGAATCCAACATCACCACCGAATGCACGCAAGAACACCCACAGAGAAAAAGCATCGAGGAGCCAGTTGGCGGTTGCCCACCCCAGCACTCTGCGCAACAATTTCTTGTCGAGAATTAAACCTTCAATTCGAGAACCAAGATGAGCAAGCACTTCGGCTGCATGTTGTTCATCGAACCGGAAGCGACGTGCAATCGCGCGAACGATTCTCTCTGATCGTCCTTGTCCTTCAAGAAGCCCGAAAATAAGAAACGCAGCAAATGCCATGAAGATGACACCGACAATTGCTGCTGTTCCGTAGGCAGCGTTCACGCCGCGGAACGGAATAGAGATGATCAGACCAAACCACAAAATGAGATTCAGTACTACCGCTGAACCAATTCCTGCTGTCGCCAATGCGAATGCAGCATCAGGTCCAGGAATACCGCACATTGTGATGAGCCGGTAGCCAAGCGCAGAACTTGCCGCGCTTCCACCAGGAACAATGTTGCCCAACGCCTTCGTACTCAACTGAATACGGAAGAGGCGACCGCGACTAATGCTTTCGCCATGATCGCCGAGAGCTGCACGTGTCAACAACGAATATGCAAAGAGCGAGAAGCCTTGCAACCCGATGCCGACCAACAAGAGGTATGGGTTAATCGTGTTCAAGTCTCTGACTGCCTGACGGAAGCCAGGAATCAAAGGCAAGACAAAGAAGTAGACAACAACGCCCACCGCAAGGATCTGCAGAGTGCGGCGGAAGGTTTTGGGCTTCTTCTGCTCGTTGTCCATGCCCACCATCGTGACCGACAAACCCCTAGAGAACGGGGAATGTCTCTACAAGCCCCGCCACCATTGACCGCAGTTGAGCTCCATAGGTCGCGTCTGTCTTTCCACAATGAACAATAACGAGATCACGTCGTGGTGAGACCCACAGTATTTGTCCTTCATACCCGTGGGCCATAATCGACCCTTCATCATCAGGCCACACCCACCACTGCGCGCCGTAATCAAGTGCCATGACCGGATCATGTGCGACTACACGTCCGGCGTAGTCCACCCAACCTTCAGGAAGAAGTCGCTTTCCATTCCACACACCATCGTTGAGATACAAGTATCCGAAGCGAGCGAAATCACGAGCAGTTGTGTACACAAAAGATGAACCAACAAACGTTCCTGCTTCGTCGTACTTTGCAATTGCTGATGTCATTCCAATTTCGTCGAAGAGACGAGACTGCATAAAGGACGCAAACACCTCACGTGAACCCACTGGCTCATTCAATGCATTGGCGAGAACACGAGCGATGATGTTTGTGGTGCCTGACGAATAGAGCCATTGAGTACCTGGCGTATCCACCAGAGGCTTTGATGCTGCATATGCGGCGTGATCGCCAGTGAACTCTGATTCAGCAAACAACATTTCGATGACATCAGATGCCGACCCGTCGACATAGTCCTCTCTCCATGAGAGACCACTGCGCATTGTCAGTAAGTCATCAAGCGTGATGTCTCTGCGACTATCTAATTCCCATTGCGGCAATAAATGAGAATCTGATGTTCTCAGCACTCCGTCTTTCACAGCCATTCCGACGAGGGCTTGCGTCATGCTCTTGGCCATGGACCATGAGATAAGAGTGGAATCCTTGTCAAGGCCTTCGCCGTAGTACTCACGCACGACTTCACCGCGATGCAGGACAAGCAACGCATGGGTGACACCTTCTGCTTCAGGTCGCTGGATGATTCGTTGAAACGCTTTGTCCAAGTCGACAGGATTTAGCGAAGGGTCAAGGTCTCCGGTCGGCCAGTCGGCGGTGGGAAATGGGCCAGCACTCATGCCATGACACTAGGCGTGACCAATAACCGCCCACGAGTGAGCCCTTCTGCCCCGCCGAGGGCGCCACAGGTATGCGAAAACCCACGGCGAATCACTAGCGTTTCCGCCTATGAGCACAGCGCCCGACCTCCAGACCGCCGTAGCGGTCATCAACACAGCCCGCGCCTTGGTGGATACCGCCATTCAAACGCTGATCGCAAAGGGTGGTCCAGACGCGAATCAGACCCTCGCATACGACATTGCACACGTCGCTGCAGCTATTGAAACCTCTCGAGGACTTCTTGAATACGGTTCAAAGGGAACCGTCGAAGGAAACATCACATGCGCATTCACTGCCGACATGGTGCATGACTTCATTTCACGTCTCATCGGTCGCGAGAAGTTGTGGGGCATTGATCCTTCTGGTCTTTCCAGCACACACGACTTCGTGCAGACATACCGTGACCCAGCGTTCCTCGCATCACTTGCCGACCAGCAGGGTCCTCGCCACCTGGGTGACGAGTTCGAAATGGTGCAAGACACGTTCCGTTCATTCGGCATGAAGGTGATCGCACCAAAGGCCGAGCATGTTCACCGCGAGAATGGCGATGTTCCTGAAGAGGTCATCGCAGGCCTTGCAGAGATTGGCGCATTCGGTCTTAGCGTTCCCGTTGAGTATGACGGCTTCTCTGAAGGCGGCGAAGGCGAATACATGGCATCAGTGATCGCGACTGAGGAACTCACTCGTGCATCTCTCGGTATTGGTGGCTCGCTCATCACACGCCCAGAAATTCTCACGCGCGCACTTGTCAAAGGTGGCACCGAAGAGCAGAAGCACGAATGGCTGCCAAAGCTTGCAAGCGCAGAAGTAATGGCCGCTGTTGCAGTGACCGAGCCTGACTACGGCTCTGACGTTGCCAACTTGAAGACCACTGCGGTTGAAGCTCCTGGTCCAAACGGTGAAGCCGGCTGGCTCATCAACGGCGTGAAGACATGGTGCACATTCGGCGCACGCGCAAACGTTCTCATGCTTCTTGCACGTACCGACCCTGATCGTTCAAAGACACACCGTGGTTTGTCGTTGTTCATCGTGCCAAAGCCAATTGGCGATGCACATGGTTTCATGTTCACGCAGGAAAGCGGCGGAAAGATGGAGGGTCGTCCCATCGACACCATCGGCTACCGCGGTATGCACAGTTACGAAATCGCAATCGAAAACTGGTGGGTTCCTGAAACAAACCTCATCGGTGGCCGCGACGGACTCGGCAAGGGTTTTTACTTGCAAATGGCTGGCTTCGAGAACGGTCGCTTGCAGACCGCTGCTCGTGCCGTTGGCCTCATGCAAGCTGCATACGAGGCAGCATTCGATTACGCGCAGAACCGTACAGTCTTTGGTCAGCCCATCAGCGAATACGAACTCACCAAGGTGAAGTTGGGTCGTATGGCTGTCATCACCCAAGCATCACGTCAGTTCTCCTACACGGTGGCAGGCATGATGGGTCGCGGCGAGGGCGCTATGGAAGCCAGCATGGTGAAGGCGTACGTCTGTCGAGCAGCAGAATGGGTTGCTCGCGAAGCACTCCAGATTCACGGTGGCTTTGGCTACGCCGAGGAATACTCCGTAAGCCGTCTCTACGTCGATGCTCGCGTGCTTTCTATCTTTGAAGGCGCCGACGAAACACTGTGCCTCAAAGTGATTGCAAAGAACCTCTGCGAAGCAGCCAAGAAATAAACCAGTAAACGCTGAATGCAAAAGGGGCGGTCCTGCGGGGCCGCTCCTTTTGCATTCCTCACGAGTTTTCATGGCGAGGGCCGACCCCCTACTCTTGACCTATGCGCCCCGCTCGTGACTTTTTCAAACCCCTTGCCGCCGGAGCTCCGACTCCAGTCCAGGAAATCCCTTTCAAGCCAAGTCGTGTCATTCACTTCTTCCCGCCACACAACGAAAAGATGGTGGCCAAGCTTCCTGAGACGATTCCCAACGTGGACATCATCCTCGGCAACTTGGAAGACGCGATTCCGATGGCAGACAAAGAGGCTGCACGCGCCGGACTTATCAAGGTCGCTAACGAACTTGATTTCGGCGACACCCAGTTGTGGACACGCGTCAACAGCCTTGACTCCCCGTGGTTTCTTGATGACCTCATCGAGATCGTGACCAAGGCCGGCGACAAGTTTGACGTCATCATGATTCCGAAGGTGGAAGGTCCAGAAGACATTCACTATGTCGACCGCTTGCTTGCACAACTTGAAGCACGCGCCGGCTTGAAGAAGCCACTCCTCCTTCATGCGATTCTTGAAACAGCACGTGGCGTTGCCAACGTGGAAGAGATTTGTGCGGCGTCACCTCGTATGCAAGGCATCAGCCTCGGACCAGCAGACCTTGCTGCAAACCGCCGCATGAAGACAACGCGAGTTGGTGGCGGACACCCCGATTACATCGTGCGTCAGGACCCCACCGGCGATGACTACCAAGGTGCACGCACCACGTATCAGCAAGACCTCTGGCACTACACAATGGCTCGCATGGTCGATGCCTGCGTGATGAACGGCGTGTTGCCGTTCTACGGCCCATTCGGCGACATCAAAGATGTTGTTGCATGTGAAGACCAGTTCCGCAACGCATACCTTCTTGGTTGCGTCGGAGCATGGAGTCTCCACCCAGTACAGATCGATATTGCAAAGCGCGTTTTCAGCCCACGTCCAGAAGACGTGAAGCAAGCACAACGCGTCATTGACGCGATGGGTGACGGCACTGGCGCAATCATGCTTGACGGCAAGATGGAAGACGATGCTTCCGTGAAGCAGTGCAAGGTTGTTGTTGAACTTGCTCGCCAGCTTGCTGCACGCGATCCAGAACTCACCGCCGCCTACGGTTTCTAACTCTCACATTCAGGAAAGATTCATCATGAGCACACTTCGCCCTCGCCGTTCTGCCCTTTACATGCCTGCCGCAAACGAGCGCGCACTTGAAAAGGCCAAGGGAATTTCCACCGATGCAATCATCTTCGACCTCGAAGATGCTGTGTCACCAGATTCCAAAGACATCGCACGTGCACAAGCAGTCGCTGCGGTGAACTCTGGCGAATACGGCAAGCGTGAACTCACAATTCGTTGCAATGCACTTGCCACACCATGGGGTCATGCAGACGTTGCTGCTGCAGCCAAAGCATGTGTTTCTGCAGTTGTGATTCCAAAGATCAACTCAGTTGCTGAAGTCAATGAAGTCTCTGCTGCTTTGGACGCCGCTGGTGCGCCAAAGGAAATGATGATCTGGGCGATGATCGAAACACCGACCGCCATTTTTGATTGTCGTGAAATCGCTGCTCACCCACGCGTTCCTGTGTTAATCATGGGCACGAATGACTTGGCAAAAGAGCTGCGCGCTGCACAAGTGCCTGGCCGTGCACCGCTGTACCCAAGCCTTCACATGGCGTTGTTGGCAGCACGTGAAGCCGGCAAAACAATCCTTGATGGCGTCTACAACGACATCAAGAACGCTGACGGCTTCCGCGATGAGTGCGTGCAGGGTTTGCAGATGGGCTTCGATGGCAAGACATTGATTCACCCAGACCAAGTGGGCATCGCTAACGACGTGTGGTCACCAACTGAGGCAGAAGTCGCTCACGCACGTGAAGTCATTGCTGCATTTGATGAAGCACTTGCAGCCGGCAAAGGCGTAGTGCAGCTGAATGGCCGCATGATCGAGAACCTGCATGTCGATAACGCACGTCGCGCTATCGCAATTGCAGAAGCAATCGCTGAACTGGGCTAACTACAACTGGGCTAACTACAAGTTGGCCAGTTACAAGTGGGCACGGAAGAGTGCCAGTGTGCGCTCCCATGCTGTCTTCGACACTGCCGCGTCGTACACCTCTGCACGTGTGTCGTTGAAAAACGCGTGATGTGTGCCTGGGTACACATGGAATGTTGCATCCTTACCCATAGCGCGTAGTTCGGCCTCGGTGATTTTGATTGCCTCTGGCGCTGCAGTGCCACGATCATTCTCTGCGTAATGACCTTCGACTACTGCTGTCATTGCTTCCCAATTGATGGGCGTGTCCGGACGCATGCCGCCGTAAAACGGCGCAGCAGCAGCAACCGCGTCAGGTCGCTGGCACGCCACCATGAGTGTGAGTCCACCACCCATACAGAATCCGGTGACACCCACCTTGGTGTTGCCCGTGCGCTGCTGCAATAGATCAATCGCACCACTGAGATCTTTTCCTGCAGTTGAAAGATTCATGCTCATCAACAACTTGCCCGCACTGTCTGGTTCTGTTGTGACTTCGCCGTGATACAAATCGGGCGCAAGAGCAGTGAAACCTTCAGCAGCAAAGCGATCAGCAATGTCTTTGATGTGGTCGTTCAGACCCCACCACTCTTGGATGACAACAACACCCGGCCCGCTGTTACCAGCGATGTATCCGGTGCATGTTCCGCCATTGCTTTTGAACTCAACCATCTCGCCCATTAGTACTTGCCTCCGAGTTTGCTGTGATCCCATGTGACCACGCGCTCAACATCAATGGCGATTCCGATGCGCTTCTCTGCTTGCTTGCGGATGAAACCCATCGCGGCTTCACTTGCAGCACCAGGCCCGTTGTACTTCACCGCGACTGCTGCGCCAATGCGCACAATCTCGTCAAAATCCGCGATGAGTCGAGCAGAGCCGACGATCTCGGCACCCTTCAATTCGGAATAGCTGTCACCTGTTTCGACAAGGCCAGTGATCTTGTTATCTCGACGAATATTGGCAACCTTCTGGCTCTTTCCAAATGTCCAGAATGTGGGCTTGCCATCGACCATCACGTACCACATGGCCACCAAATGGGGGTGTCCGCTGGGATTAATCGTCGCGATATTGAGGATGTTTCCGGTTTCGAGATAGGCAGCCAGTTCTTCGGCTGACATCTCAATGCTGCTGCGCTTTGAGGCCATGCAAACAACCTAGACCCCTTGCCCCATAAGGCGTGTAGTGGACTCTTGTCCTCGGATGTGACAATTCCTTGCGGTCAAGGGGTTCGCTCCAACCACCCCCAGCAACTAGCGTTGTCTCCGTGGCAAGCGCATCTCTCCCCAACCCCAGCCTCGACATCACCCTCACCCCACTTGCGGGCGAGGCGAAAACCCTTGGTCAATGGCTCACCACATTCCACCTCGGCAGCGTCGTGCTTGACCCGTACACCAACGAGAGCTCGTGGATTCTTGAGACTGCTGTGCGCATCATGCGCCAGTTCTCGGGTGCTGCAATTCGAATGAACTTCCTCATCACCTGCGAAGCAGAAGATGCTCGCGCATTTCTTGGTCCATACGCCGATGAATTCATCGTGTTCTGTGACCCCACACGTTCTGCTGTGAAGTCCATCGGACTCACCGAACTTCCTGCCTTCCTCGTTATCCAGTCAGATGGGTCTGTTCCTGCGGTGGCGCAAGGCTGGACTGCCGGCGACTGGAAAGAAGTTGCAATAAAGATTGCAACACTCACTGCATGGACAAAGCCCAGCATTCCTGCATCAGGTGATCCGGGAGCATTCCGCGGCACCCCTGCGCTTGTCTAATCGACTCGCACCAACTGGCCTTCCCGTAGAAGAGGCCATCGCGCCTCTTCGAGATGCATTCAACTCACGTCGTCATGGTGTTCTTGTGGCTCCACCTGGTGCAGGCAAGACAACCCTTGTTCCGTTACGCCTGATTGATGAGCCTTGGATTGCTGGGCGCCGCATCATCATGCTGGAACCGCGCCGTCTCGCCGCACGTGCCGCCGCACAACGCATGGCACACATGCTGGGAGAAAAGCCAGGTGACACCGTGGGCTATCAAACACGCGATGAACGCCGCATCGGAGCCAGCACCCGCATTGAAGTGCTCACCGAAGGCATCTTGACTCGTCGTTTGCAGAATGACCCCACGCTCGACGGCACCGCGCTCGTCATCTTTGACGAAGTGCATGAGCGCAACCTGCCCACAGACCTTGGCTTGGCATTTTTGCTTGATGCCATCAAGACATTTGAATCAGATGTGCGCATTCTTGCCATGTCTGCAACAGCACAAGCAGAACTGTTTGCAGGAGTCCTCGCAGATGATCAAGGAGATGCACCTGTTATCACTTCGATGGGCCGCACATTCCCCGTTGATGTTCGTTATGTGCCTCGCCAGCGTGATGATCGTTTAGAAAACGCAATCGCCGAAACAGTTCTCACATCTTTGCGCGATGACGAAGGCGACATGCTGGTGTTTCTTCCTGGCATTGGTGAAATCAATCGTGCACAAAGCGTGCTGCAAGAACGAGTACCTGCTCATGTTGATGTATTGCGCCTCGCCGGTGCTTTGCCTTTTGCAGAGCAAGATGCCGCACTAAATGCCAGTGCCAGTGGACGTCGTCGCGTTGTGCTCAGTACCGATATCGCTGAAACATCTCTCACGGTCGATGGTGTGCACATCGTGGTGGATGCGGGGCTTACACGTACTCCCCGCCTTGATTCACGCACTGGATTAACCGAACTCGTCACCGTGACATCGTCGCGCGCCAGTGCCGAACAGCGCAGTGGTCGTGCAGGTCGCGTGAAAGAAGGCGTGGCGTATCGACTGTGGAGCCGTATTGAAGATTCCACTCGCCTTGCGCACTTGCCAGCAGAGATCACCCAAGCTGATTTGTGTGGCCCTGCATTAGAGATTGCTGCATGGGGAACACCGCTGTCGCAGTTGTCATTTCTTGATACGCCGCCAGAACGCAACATGAAGCTGGCCACCGAAACGCTCACGATGCTGCACTTGCTCGACAGCAATGGCGCCATCACTGCACTTGGCCGACAAGTTTTAGGACTTCCACTGCATCCGCGCCTCGGCACCATGGTGGCCCGTAACCGCGACTATGCACCGCAAGGGTGGGTGGCATGCGTTGTCGCTGCACTAATTGAAGAGCGCGACATCATGCGTGGTCGCCCTGATTCACTCCCCACTGATCTTGCAGTGCGCGTGAAAGCCGTCATGGACCTCGAACGTCACGACCTCGTTGATCGTGGAGCATTACACCGCGTGCGAGATGCAGCCCGCGACATTGCACGTCGCAGCAGTATCGACACCAATGCCCATTGCAGTTCCGACATGGTGGATTCCTTGTGTGGCGCAGTGTTGTTGTCCGCATATCCCGACCGCTTTGCAATGCGACGATCTTCTGCTGGTCAATTTGTGATGCGTGGTGGCGGAGGTGTGAACATGGATGCCAAAGACTCCATCGCCCGCGAACAATTCATTGTGGCGGCCGACATCGACGCGCAACGCAACGTGTCACGAGTGCGTCGCGCCGCCGCGGTTGACCTTGAACTGATTGCTCCTGTGCTCGGTGACGATGTTGAAGTTGAGTCGTATCTCATGTGGGACAAAGGTCGCGATGATCTCGTGCAACGTGTAGTGCGCAAAGTGGGAAGTATTCGTATCGACGAACGAGATCTCTCACCTGTTGCCGGAGACGAAACGACTGAAGCGTTGTTAGACCGCGTGAAGGCAACCAGCATGGCTGTGCTCGGCGGTGGAGCAGCCACACAATTCCGTCAGCGCATTACATTCCTTCGTTATCACATTGGCGATGAGTGGCCCGAGACATCGAATGCGCATCTGATGTCGACAATGAATGAATGGCTACTGCCCTACCTCGCAGGCGCAACCGGCAAATCAGACCTTGCTGGCGTCGACCTCACCATGGTGTTGCAGTCGAACCTTGGCTGGGACAAGAGCAGCTCGATGGAATCACTCGCTCCGGCCAAGTACGAACCTCCCCGCGGACGTCCTGTCGACATCAACTACGCCGACCCCACCGCGCCAACCATCGCAATTCGTGTGCAACACCTCTACGGCGTGACTGCACACCCCAGCGTGCTCAATGGTGCCGTGCCCCTTCGTATTCAGCTTCTCTCGCCTGCCGACCGCCCCATCCAGATCACAGCCGATCTGCCCAATTTCTGGACAGGCAGTTGGGCTGATGTGCGCAAGGACATGGCGGGCCGCTACCCGAAGCACGACTGGCCTCTAGACCCCAGCGCGTAGGCCGCTCACAGGCCATACGCATAGGGCTGGAACACTGCCTGCGCTCTAGCCTTTGCGTATGCCTGATTTCGCATTTACAGAGATTCTTCCCCTCGGACCCGACACCACTGAATACCGCTTGGTGAGCACCGAGGGCGTGTCGCAAGTGGAGACACCGCTCGGCACATTCTTGAAGGTGGAGCCCGAGGCGATCACACTTCTCACAGAGACAGCAATGCGCGACATCGCACACCTTTTGCGCAGCGATCACTTGCAGCAACTGAACAACATTTTGAATGACCCTGAAGCAAGTCCGAACGACAAGTTCGTTGCACTCGACTTGCTCAAGAACGCAGGCATTGCCGCCGGTGGCGTGTTGCCCATGTGCCAAGACACCGGCACCGCCATCGTGAAGGGCAAGAAGGGCCAGTTCGTGATGACTGGGGGAAACGACGAGGAAGCAATTGCACGTGGCGTTTTCAACACCTACCAAACAAGCAACCTTCGCTACAGCCAGATGGCACCCATCTCTATGTATGAAGAGAAGAACACTGGTAACAACCTTCCTGCAGAAATAAAAATCAGTGCAGTCGAAGGTGATGCCTACAAGTTCCTCTTTATGGCCAAGGGTGGCGGCTCTGCCAACAAGAGCTATCTCTTCCAAGAAACCAAAGCATTGCTCAACGAGAAGACACTTCTTCCGTGGGTCTTTGAAAAACTCATCAGCCTCGGCACCGCAGCGTGTCCTCCGTATCACCTTGCAGTGGTCATTGGTGGAACATCAGCAGAGCACGCAGTCGAAACAGCAAAGCTTGCGAGCACGCACTACCTCGATTCACTGCCCACACAAGGCAGCGATCTTGGAAATGGTTTCCGCGACCTTGACCTCGAAGCAAAAGTTCTCAAGCTTGCACAAGACACCGGCATTGGTGCACAGTTCGGCGGTAAGTACTTCTGCCACGACGTGCGCGTCATTCGCCTTCCACGTCACGGCGCTAGCTGCCCTGTTGCATTCGCCGTGTCATGCAGTGCAGACCGTCAGGCATTAGGCAAGATCACAAAAGATGGCATCTTTATCGAAGCTCTCGAAACCGATCCAGCACGTTTCCTTCCCGAGATCACACACGATGACCTCAGCGATGAGGTCGTGCAGATCGATCTCAATCAGCCGATGGATCAGATTCGTGCAACGCTGAGTCAGTACCCGGTCAAGACTCGCGTGATGCTCACTGGTCCTGTTGTTGTTGCTCGTGACATTGCACATGCAAAGTTGAAAGAGCGCCTTGATGCAGGCCAGGGCTTGCCGCAATACATGAAAGATCACGCGGTGTATTACGCAGGCCCAGCAAAGACACCAGAAGGCATGGCATCTGGTTCATTCGGACCCACCACTGCTGGCCGCATGGACAGCTACGTGGAAGATTTCCAAGCAGCAGGTGGATCATTCGTGATGCTCGCCAAGGGCAACCGCTCACGCCAAGTGACCGAAGCATGCAATGCACACGGTGGCTTCTACTTGGGCTCGATTGGTGGTCCTGCTGCGCGCCTCGCGCAAGACTGCATCACCAAAGTTGAAGTGTTGGAGTACGCAGAACTCGGCATGGAAGCAGTGTGGAAGATTGAAGTGCAGGACTTCCCTGCCTTCATCGTTGTTGATGACAAGGGCAATGACTTCTTTGATCAAGTAGGCGGCACGGGAACCCCCGTGCAACTCCACAAGTAATTAGAGCCACTTCTTTCGTCTGAAGTAGACAAACTGGATTCCGGCAATCACCGCGAGACCAGCAGTATTGATTTTCCAAGATGGATCAAAATCGCCCCACGGCGTGTTATTGAAGTTCTGACCGAAGAAGCCAACGATCAATGCTGGAAGAAGCAAAATACTGGCGACAGATCCAAGCCTCAATTGAGCTTTCGTCTGTCGCTGATTCTCGATTGATTCCAGACGATCAAAAATCAATCGAACCTCGTCCTCAAGATCAGCACGTTGAGCCTTCAAACTTCTTGACCTCATCAATAAGTCATTGATGGAGATTTGTTGATCTTTGGAGAACAAAACACCAGGCGTGAGACGAACCGCATCAAGTTGGTCTAAAACAAATAAAACATTCTTTGTCTCTTCGACGGTGGTGTTCATCGAAAGTATCTCAAACTTCAATAAAGAGACCTTCTGATACCTCTCAGCAATATCGGCTGATGATTCAGAAAGGCCATCCAGATTGAAGAGTTCACTTTCAAGTTCTTCCAATTCCTGATTAGCATGACTATGGAGGTCCGTGAGCACATTCTCAAGATCCTCGACCACCACCGTGGCAATTCTGACGATGCAATCTCCCGGGGCACTCTCGGAATCTTCCTCCGAAGAAGTAAACGAGATTCTCTCAGAGAGCGATAGTCGCCGCTCCGCATCCGTTTCATCAACACCCCACACGACAGTCAAGGCCATTGATGCATTCACCACAAAGTGAATATTGAAATACTCGCTCTTTGCATCCTCAACATCTGTTGGACTAGCTAGCACCCCATACACATACGAGTCATGCATTTCCACTTTGGGAAACGGTTCAGTTCTGAGACGGACGTCGCTATTCGATAGTCCTCGACGCGCGACATCATGAAGTTTTCCGCTCGAACACGATGACTCAAAAAGATTGAAGGCATTCTCTAACTCGGTCTGAGTTGGATGAACCAACTGAATGATTTTATGAGCCCCCATGGCGATGACTACTCGGCTTCGGCGAAGCCTGGCCAGTTGCCCATGTAACCAATAAAGGCGTCGCTGAGACCTTCCTCACGCAATGTTGCACGAGGAACAGGAAGTTCACGCATTACAAACTTCGGGTTATTGCGTGTCTGCAATGGGAAGTCATGGTTGGTCACTGCTGCTCGACCCACGGCCACGATGTCGGCACCAGCGTCAATGCACTTCTGCATGTCCTCTGCTGAGTACAACTTGCCGGCAACTGCCAACTTCACATCGCCACGTTCAAGGTTGGCGAAAATGTCTATGAGGCGTTGATCAGCGAACTCTTCATCGGCTCCAAGCTTGAAGCAATCCCAGAGGGACATGTCAATCATGTCGACATTGCCTTCTTTGACGAGACGTTTGAACACTTGAATGATGTCGGATGTCTTCATGCCAAAACGCTCTGGCGAGAGGCGCACTGCAATGTGGAAATCTTCGCCACAGCAGTCGCGAATGCCGGCAACGATGTTGAAGAGAACGCGTGCGCGGTTCTCTAATGTGCCACCGAACTTGTCGCGACGCTTGTTGAGTTCTTCATTGAGAAACTGACACAGGAGATAGTCGTGAGCACCGTGCAGTTCCACGCCCTGGAAGCCAGCCTTCTGCACGCGAATCGCAGCAGAGATGAAGTCTTCAATCATTTGCTCAACTTCAGCGGTGGTCATTGCACGAGCACCCATCTTTTCATCGGCACTAGAGCTCACCGGGTCGGTACCGATGAGTTCCTTCGGTGAACGACGGCCAGCGTGGTGCAACTGCACAACAGCAAGAGAATCGTGTTGTTTGATGCCTTCAGCCAAACGAGCAAGACCAGGAATATGCGCGTCATCAAAGCAACCAAGCTGACCTGGGAAACCCTGACCCACTGCCTGCACGTGCGATGCACATGTCATCGTGAGTGCGAAGCCACCTTCGGCACGCATGGTGAGCCAGCGGTACTCCTCATCAGACAAGATGCCATCTGCAGCACTTTGAGAGTTCGTCAGCGGTGCCAACATAAAGCGGCTCTTCAATGAAGGACCATGGGCGAATGTGACGGTGTCAAAAAGTGTCGACATTAGAGAAGGCCCTTTACTGCTGCACGTGTCTCAGCAATTTCGTCTGGTGTTGCACCGAACTCAACTGCAGCGAAGTCGGTGACTCCGATTGCTGCGAGAGCCGAAATGCGATCTTGTACTTCCGACACTGTGCCGGTGATTGCGATATCGGCTGGACCAGCTGCACCTTCACGGTCGAGCATGGCGCGGTAGCTCGGCAATGTGCCGTACACAGCGAATACCTTGGCGGCGCGCTCTGCAGCTGCTGCCTTGTCGCTGGTGACGCACACTGGCAATGCTGCGATCACGCGAGGTGTCGGGCGACCAAGTTCGTCTGCTGCACGAGTGATGGTAGGGATGGTGTGATCGGAGAGAGTTGCGGGGCCGGTGCACCATGTGAGTGTTCCGTCAGCCATTGCTGCGGTCACGCGAAGCATCTGCTCGCCGAGTGCTGCGACAACAACGCCGAAACCATTAGAGCCCTTGGCTGCAATGCCGCCATGCACCTTGTAAGTCTCGCCATCGAAGTTTGCGGGCTCATTACGCGACAATGGCATGAGAACGCTGAGGTACTCACGAAGGTGACGCACAGGCTTGTCGTAAGACATACCCAGCATGTTCTCGATCACGATTTTGTGGCTCAGGCCAATGCCGAGCGTGAGGCGATTGCCCGAAGCGGCAGCCACGGTGTGGCACTGCTGCGCGATGGCGTGTGGGTGGCGAGGGAATGTGGGAACCACAGAGGTACCCAACTCGATACGAGGAACCTCACGACCAACGACGGCCAATGCGGTCAGCGCATCGTGTCCGAAGATGTTGGGAGCCCAGTAGCTCGCGAAACCGTCTTGCTCTGCAGAACGGGCCTCAGCGACGACATCGTCCACTGTTCCATCGTTTACTGCTCCACCAAAAATGCCAATTTTCATAAGCCTTGACGGTATCAGGGGCGAGGCTACGAGAGGCTGACGAGGTCTAGCCATTCTTTGCTGAAATAGTCCACTTGGCCGTCTGGCATCAAGATGACCTTTGTGGGGTTGAGGCGCTGAACGAACTCTTCGTCGTGGCTCACCATGATGATGGTGCCCTTCCAGGACTCCAATGCACCGGCGACTGCTTCACGACTATGAGGGTCCAAGTTGTTCGTCGGTTCGTCCAATAACAAGGTGTTGTTGCGACCCACCATCAACATAGCCAGCGTGAGCTTTGTCTTTTCTCCACCCGACAATGATCCAGATTCCTGAAACACCTTGTCGCCCTGCAGACCAAACATGCCGAGTAACGCGCGCAACTGAGTTTCTGTGAGTGGACTTCCCATTGGCAACTCACGACGCATATGCCACATTAAAGACTGTGTGGGATCCAACGTGTCGTGCTCCTGTGCGAAGTACCCAACATTGACTTGATAACCCCATTCGAAGTCACCAACATTTGCTTCGGTTGCTCCCGCAAGAATGCGCAACAACGATGTCTTACCCGCACCGTTCAGACCAAGAACGAGTAAGCGGTCCCCCCTGCCAATGTCGAAGGAAACATCTTCAAACACAGGAGGTCCGCCGTAGCCCTTGCTGAGGCCCTTGGTAGTCAACACCGTGACACCACTTTGCGGTGGGTCGGGGAACTTCACATTGAGAACGCGATCTTTCTTACGCACGCCAGTGCCTTCAGACTCAATACGTGCGATGCGCTTTTCAATGCTGTGCGCCATCGTTGCTTTTGTGGCCTTTGCACCAAAGCGATCCACAACATCTTGCAAACGTGCAACCTCTTTGGCCTGCATCATTGCTTTCTTCTCTGCTCGTGATTCATCTTCTGCACGAGAGCGCTTGTACTGGCTATATGTGCCGCGGTATTCATACACAGCACCAATGTCATCTTCATCGGGGCGGTCAAGATGCAGCACGCGCGTAATTGCTTCGTCCAACAGTTCAAGGTCGTGGCTGATCACCAGCAATGCACCTTTGTAGTTGCGAAGGAAGTTCAGTAACCAGGTTTTTGCGTCAATGTCCAAGTGGTTTGTTGGTTCGTCCAACAACAACATGTCGCTACCAGCAAACAGAATGCGTGCAAGTTCGACACGCCGACGCTCTCCACCGGAAAGAACGCCTAGTGCAAGATCAAGACGGTCGGGGCGCAAACCCAAGCCAGCAGCAATCGAACGCGCTTCGCTTTCTGCGGAATAGCCACCTTTGAGATTGAAGGCTTCTTCTGCCTTCACATATCTCGTGACATTGCGTTCGTCTGCATCGGCTTCCATTGCAATACGTAATTTCTCAAGACGTTCCAGATCGCCGTCGATGTTGCGACCCGACAACACGTGAGAGATTGCTGGCTTTGCCTCAGTCTCTTTCGATACTCGAGGATCCTGCGAGAGATATCCATACATGCCTGTACGAGTGACCTTGCCGCCAGCAGCATCTGCTTCGCCACCGAGCACCTTGAACATTGAGGTTTTTCCTGCACCGTTACGCCCAACGATGCCGACTTTGTCACGGGCCATGATGGTGAACGTTGCGCCTTGCACTACGTTGCGCCCACCCACTTCAACAGTGAGGTTCTGAACTTGAAGCATTGTCAGCGAACCGTCGTAGCGGTCGCGCCAGGAGGCGCGGTGGTTGTCGTCGCCCCAGGCAGAGTTGTTGTTGCACCTGGCACTGTCGTGGTATTCAACGGAATTGTTTCCCCAGGAGCAGTTGTTGATGGCAAGACTCCACTGGTCACCAAAGAGTCATCGGTGTATTTGGAAGGAAGGCAGGCTCCAGGGGTCTCCGGCGCAGTGCCCAATGCAGAGGCGATGGAGGCAACGAGAACTTTGCGTCCTGCGTCAGTGGGGTGAACTCGATCTCGGTTCAACAATCCTGGCTGAATCGACGTCGTTCCCCAGTCCAGTACAGAAACATTGGAGAACTTTGAGGCAACCGTGCGGATGGTTTCGTTCACTTGCTGCATCGTCGGTCGATTCAGAGTTGCCGTCAACAACAAAGTCGGACGAGGTGCGAGTGATTCGACAATTGCTGTGAGGTCACGCTCGTACTTTTCTTGATTACCGCCGAAGTTCGTTCCCAGGAATACAACTGCTGCATCCCAGCCTTCGTAAATGCGATCGCGCAATACCGTGCGACCAAACACCACCATTTGGCCCGCTTCGGCTTCAACAGCTACCCGCCATCCGAGCGGGACAAGCGCTGAGCACATCGCTCCGCCATAACGACTTGCAGTACCGGACAAAATCGAGTCGCCAATAATGAGAAGTCGGTTACCCGCTGCATTTGTACCCACCGTTGAACCTTCGAGTGCTGACAAGGTTGCGCGCTGGCCATCAATCAAAAGTTCGCCACCTGAAGTATTGATACCTGGGATGCGACCCACGCTCTGCAGAATCGCTTGCCCGTTGGCTCCACCTGTCACCGAGCACGCCGAAAGCAACCCAGCAAGGACACAGAATCCAAGAAATGAGCGGGTGCGGACTGAGAACATGAACCCTTGAGGCTATTGGCTATCTGGTCGCTTCTTTGGTCAACGCCATACCTATTGAATAATCCTTCGCCAGGAAACAGTCAGAGCCCTACTGACATCGCGATTACTGGTTGTTAGCGCCGCGAGCAATACGCAACTCATCACGTATCTCGGCAAGAAGATCATTCGTGCTTGGGGCATCTGCGGCTTCATCGTCAGTGTTATCCCTCAGTCGGTTATAGATCTTGACCACGATGAAGAGAACCAGCGCGACGAAAAAGAAGTTCATGGAGGCAGTGACAAATGCACCGACCGGAATGTCGCTGCCATTAATCGCGACGACCTTCTTGGAGAAGTCAGGCTGTTGACCACCAAAGATGGCACCAATAAGTCCACCCAGAATGCCAGGGCCTTTGTCGCTTCCTGCAAATGAGTCGACAACGGTTTTGAATGCAGCACCCATGACAAAGGCGACAGCTACGTCCACCACATTGCCACGGTTCACAAACTCTTTGAACTCTGCGACAATGCCTCGCTTGGTCAGATTGCCGACCTTCTCTTCAACTTTGCTCAGAATTTCTGCCATAGGGCGAGATTACTCGGCGCGTTCCTCTAAGTCTTCGAACCGATCAACATTGCGAAGAGACGGGAATGCCCACCACCAGATACCTGCAATCGCAATTGTTGCGATACCGCCGCCCACAACTGTGGCCTGTGCTCCCGCAACGCTTGAAACCGCACCTGATTCAAATGCACCAAGTTCATTTGATGCGCCGATAAAGACATTCTCCACTGCAGAGACTCGCCCTCTCTTGTCATCTGGGGTGACGAGCGGTACGAGAGAACCACGAATAAACACACTCACCATGTCAGCGCCAAAGGCAATCATGAGTGCAAAGAATGCAATCCAATACGACCTAGTCGTTCCAAGGACAATTGTCGCAACGCCAAAGATGGCCACAACCCACAAAAGGGTTCGCCCCACATGACGACGAACAGGTCGGAACGCAAGGAAGACAGCCATTGCAGCTGCACCGAGACCACCTGCAGCTCGTAGCCAACCGTAAGCAACGTCTCCGACTTGTAGTTGCTCCTCGGCGATAACCGGCAATAGCGCTACTGCCCCACCAAATAGCACTGCGAAAAGGTCTAACGAAATTGCAGCAAGCAGCACAGGCGTGCGACGAATGAAAACAAGACCTTGCACCGCATCTCGCAAAGTGGGTCTTTCAGGCTTTTCTGGAGATGCCACCACCACAGGCAATGTCACAAGGGACAAACTCGCCATGCCACAGAGAATGAGAACTGCCGCAACGCCATAAGCGAGTGCAGGATCAACCGCGTAGAGAAAGCCACTAATTGCGGGCCCAATGATTGCAGCGCCTGTCCACGTTGCACTGTAAAAAGCAATCACGCGAGTCAAACCACCATCGGGAGCGATCATGGCGGCAATCGGACGAAGAGCAGGCGCAAGAAACGCACGTGAAGCACCAAAGAGAAATGCGATTGCATAAATCGGAACGGCCGAGCCACCACCATCGGGCTCTGTCATGTTCAACGCGTACACCATCAATAAAACGGAGCATGTGAACTCGCCAAATTGTGCAACTAAGGAAACTCTTTTGCGATTGAGCCTGTCTGCAACGGTTCCTGTTACTAAAACAAGTGCAGCAGCAGGTATGAATTCTGCAAGACCGAGCCAGCCAATTGACATCTCTGAGCCAGTGATGTCGTAAACATGTTTTCCGAGTGTGGTGGCCTGCAACATCACGCCGATTGTCAGCACCACACTGGAAATCAATAATGGTCGAACACCTGGAGCGGTAATTGCATCCCGTGCGCTCATCGCGCCAGGTTCACTCGTCATCGAGTTGTCCAACCACCATCGACAGAGATGGATTGACCTGTCATGAAAGACGAAGCGTCACTCGCCATGAACAACAAAGCACCATCAAGTTCATGCTCCTCACCCATGCGCGGCATCGGCGAGTTCGACTGAATAAGAGCCTGCGCACCAGCGTCAGATTCCATGCCGGCTGTCATCTCTGTGAGAAACCATCCGGGACACAAACTGTTCACGCGCACACCCTTGCGAGCCCACTGCAGTGCAAGTTCTTTGGTGATGCCGATGACTGCATGCTTGCTCGCGACATAGTTCACCTGCTTGATGGGAGTAGAGCCCACAAGACCCAAGATGCTGGCAACGTTGATCACAACACCAGACTTCTGCTTCACCATGTATTCACCACAAAGCTTTGCGAGATGCCATACGGCTGTGGTGTTGACCTGCAGTACTTCTTCAAAATCTTCGAGCGTTTCGTGCTCAACACCCTTGACCACGCCGATTCCAGCGTTGTTCACCAAGATGTCCACTGTTCCGAATGTGTCAATGACTTTTTGCACCATCGCCTCACGCTGCGCAGCAAGCGCAACGTCACATTGCACTGCCAACGAACCAGGCAAAGTGGCCGACAATGCCTCCAGCCGATCAAGACGGCGAGCAGTCATCACCACAGTCGCACCCGCCGCATGAAGAACCTTTGCGAATCGAGATCCAAGCCCCGAGGAAGCGCCAGTCACAATGGCGACTTTGCCGTCTAGACGAAATTGTGAAAATGGGTCAAGTACTGGCGTGTGAGACATGTCCCGAGGCTATTGCGCGAGGACGAATATGCAAGCATGGGACCGTGAAAGTACGCGTGGGATTCGGCCTCGGAGTTCGATCAAAACTCAATGACACTGGTTTTCTTGAAGTTGTCGACACCTTAGAGCGGTTGCGGTTTGACAGTTTGTGGCTCAGTGAACGGATTGGCGGAGTCGCACCAGACCCTCTTGTTGCAATGTCAATGGCCGCTGCACGCACAACAAAGTTGAAAATCGGCATGAGCGTCATGGTTCTTCCCGGACGTAACCCCATCGTCCTCGCCAAGGAACTCGCCACGCTTGATCGCATGTCAGGCGGCAGACTTCTCCCTGCTTTTG
>Ga0315908_10000584_pt1 | contig 28741 bp, 34 predicted proteins | sample LakEriMetagenome_12_FD_203520 | JGI IMG/M metagenome (GOLD analysis project Ga0315908, IMG submission 203520) | Freshwater fungal communities from buoy surface, Lake Erie, Ohio, United States - Buoy 4 MA124 | ecosystem: Environmental > Aquatic > Freshwater > Lake > Lake biofilm | place: USA...
GGGCAGTAGTATTTCTATTATTTTATTATTAAATTATTATATTATTATATTTTTATATAATCATATAATCGCATTAATTTATTCTTGATGTATTATTATTTATTACCTCTTCCTTCTCATTTAGCTGATCTTTCACGATGGGAATGAGTTATATATGAGGCATGTAGCAATAAAGTTATTTAGGATTCTGTTCATTCATAGTGTTGGTATCATTATCCCATCTAGCACCATCCAAAAATAGTCCATAAATGTAATTACCATCTTCAGGAGCCTTATTTAAATTAACGCTTGTATCATTTTCTGATACTATCTTAAAATCAAAGATCAAACTATCTATAGCAATCTTATATTTCCTAGCATAGTTTTGTAAAGTTCCTATTTTATTATATTAATATTATTGATTAATAATAATAATATAATATTTAATAAAATTTAGTTTAAATAATATTACCAGTGAGGAAAGATTGAGTGAAATAGAATCCACTGATCCAGAAACTAGAAGGAGATCCATTATTGATCCACTTATCTATGAAGGTGAGCCTGTCAATAAAATCAATAATATAACTAGCAAGAGGTTTAAGAGAAGGATAACTATATTTGATCCAGAGTTGAGGAATCTTGTTATTAACAACCTTGATGAAGACTTCATTAAGATCATTATTCATACTAACTTCTCCATCAATAGCCTTAATTACATTGGCAAGACTGGTTCTAACAACCTTCAAGAGTCTATTATATCTGAGTATTTCTTATTACAATACAGTGTTCATACTCTCTTCAAATAAGACTGGTCTCAATCTACAGGCTTACTCTACATCAAACAATTGAGGCAATTATCTTAACCAATTTCTACATTTCTCCTTCACTACATCTTCTAAACTTACTCCACCTCCTCCTGACTCTTTAGGTAATATCGATATTATAGTACTACATAAATTGTTAGTATCAAATATCGCTCCTGATATTTCTGCATTTGGATGCATTCCAAATGCTTCTGGCATGTCATTTAAAGGCAATTGTTTTATAAATTCTATGTAACTATCAATTGAACCTTCTTCAGGTGCATAATATACTCCAGTAGGACTGAATTTATAACTATCCATTAATATTTTAGGGCTGTAGAAATCTTATAAAACTATACTAATTAACCTTCTATCTCTATCGTCTGTCACTCTTCCTCCATAGTTAGCTTCAGCTACCATATAGTTCAGAGCTGTCCAAGGAATTTCATCATATTCTTCTAAAAACATATACAATTGAGACACTGATATTTCCAAGTCAGTAGCAGCAAATTCATAAGGAATATTCCATCCTAAAGGTCCAAACTTTCTCCTTTCCAATACTAGAGCATGGAAGAAACTCAAGCCAAATAATAATTTTTTCCATTCAAATGGTTTTGAAGATCCTTCAAATTTCTTTTTATCAACTTATAGATAACATCTTTAAAGATTATTCTTAAGTCCTTTAGGAGGTTCATAAGTGATTTTAAGTCCATTTTAGAGAACAGAGACAGGGAAAACTGGAGATGGAACAGTTGTAAGCCATAGCCTGAAGTTAGGATGACAATCAGCTGGTGTGTTTTCATACATGCTTTCCAACTTGCCCATCCAACTGGGAGCTAAGTGACAATTTTATAAAAGAATCCATTTACCAGAAGCCCAACCCTCATTTATCCTTTTTTCTGCAATTTCTCCTTATCCTTATCCCAATGACATAGTGATCAGATTGTTCTACATGCCTTTCTTTTAAGCAACCACTTCAAGTTCTGATCTAGGGTCAGCCCCACTACTTAGTACGAAAATGAGAGGAGTCATGCAATTACTATCATCAAATGTCTAGTCTAAGTCAAATGGTGGAATTTCTACGAACTTTTCCCCTAACTCTTTTATAACTAACTGTTAAATGGCAGGAATAGTCTTTTCAGGTCTTAGTATTCTGATAATGATAAGTTTTTAGAATCTGTTTAGATTTTTATAGTCTTTAGGCCATTCTACTTCCTCCTCGATGTGTACATTATTACTTTCCAATAGTTGTTTCCACTCATTGGGATTCTGCAACATGTGTTTAGGAAGTTATTTGAAGATATCAAATGAGTCAGCTACTTAACAAATAACTGCCCATTATCTGTCGGTAGTCCACTCTCCTTCTGGTTTCTCTATCTCACTAGATAGAGCTGTTCCTCCCACTGCTAAGAATCTTACTTCATTCGATGTAATCAGTTTACGTTCCTCTTACATCAACTTAGTAGTCATTAAGAACGAGAACAACAATTTATCCTTTTCTAATAAAGATCGAACTACATGTTCATACAACATTATTGTGAATTTCTCAATTATGTTATTAACTCTTTGCTCTTTGTTAGATTTAACTTCACTCTTCTCTGCCTTTTCGATTCCCTTTTCAAATAACTTCATATAAGACTCCAAACTAAATTAATACACAGGCTCAACATCAGCTAAATTACTTATAACAAAATATAAGTGGCTTCCTCTGATAGCAGCGTTCTTATATTGGTTTCTTGTATTTAAATATTTAACTTTGTTTTCTTCTTAGGATAATAATTTTATTTCTATCTCTTTACTTACTACTTAACTTTTCTATAGAGTTTCAATTAATTCAACATTTTCTAAAATGTTTCCGCTACTTTCATATAACATTTTCAAAATGGTGTCTTCATTTTATTTCTACCTTGACTTGAATTCAAAGAACTCCTTAATATCCTTTTCTCTTTTCACATATAATTTCTATTCTTCCATTCTAACTAAAGTTCCTAATAATTAATCTTCTAAACCTTATTAAGTAGCCATAAAATTCAATAGAGTTACTTATACACATGTTTCAGGAGTGTATTTAGGATTAGCAAGTTTGGTAGTCATGTAAAATCTGAACTGAGATTTCTTATCAATATTATTCAAAATTTAGTCAAAAATCTAATCAATAGTTTCTCCTACGTTTTCTAACAATAATACTTTTTCAAAATTCCTTGCATTATCAATTTTAAACTGCATCTAGTTTTCTCCAGGTCTAATTATTTGCAATTAATCTTTTTCCATCTACCTAACCCAAATATTGGCTTATAATTAAGGATCAATCATTAATGGCCATCTTCTACTGTTTTTAAGAATAATACTGTTATCAATACTAAAGTCATCATTTGGTAACTTATCATTATTAACCCATTTTCCGATAGTGATTAAATCAGTCATAACATTCTAAAGAGAGTAATCTTAACTTACTAGAATATTATTTTTCTGTAACAATTCATACCACTTAGCGATAGCCTCTTTCCTATAATTAATTGGGAATGCTCCCAAATAAGCAATAATTCCGCTACTTAGAACTACATCTCCCACTATATTTTTAGATTCTTCCTTGCACTGAATACTCTTTTTAGTCCAATTTTCTTTTTCTCCTCCTAATCCACTGATCAACTACTAAGCATTCTTCAACTCTGTTTCACATTTTTATACTTTTGCTTCCAACTAATCCTTTTCCCTTTTCGCTGTATCATACTCATCTTATAATTTTTATAAAGTAGCTAACACTTCTGCTAAAGCTGCTTTCTTTTCTGCTAATAATTTTTCAGCTTTTTCTAACTTTTCTTAAGCAATAGCTAAGTCTCTCTTTTTAGGTTCTACAACCAATAAAGCTTCATAACTTTCGACTATGGCTCTAATCCAGAAACATAAATTATAACCATTGGTAGAAGCTTACTTCAAAGCATTAGGCTCAACCAAAGGATTAGTGAGTAATTCTTTGAGCTGTTTAATGTTTTCAGCTGGCATTAATAATATTTTATTAGTATCGTATCCCTATAAAGTTTTAAGCAACTATCCATTAAGTATATTTTTGGTAGAATAACCCCAATAATCTTTGACTTTCTCCAAAGATCCTTTTTCTTTAGGAATCATGGTAACCTATTTGTCCTGATTAAGTGCAATGATGATTCCCTGCATGACAATAGCAATATTAGCAGGAGGTTATTTGAATGACTTGATAGTATCAATATCCGATTTGGATAGTTTTTCTAATGCTTTAGTAGCTTCATCCAATAGAGGAATAACTTTATCTAAATCCTTTTAACAATTTTCTCTCATTACTGTTACATCATTAAGAATTAACATGGTTTCAGCTTCATCTTTCTCACACATAGTCCTCTTAGCATCTGCATCTTTTTACTGCACAGTTAATGTAACCAACATTTCTGCATTTTTTTTAGAAGCAACTACCAATTAAGGTTAAAGTTCTTATAAATCCTTCTACTTCTTGTCGACTTCCTTTTCTGTTTCAGCTAATTTTTCTAATCCATTCTGATACTTAGCAATAATGGAGAAAATAGCTTCACTTCTCTCTTGTATAAGTTTAGAAATTGTGGATAACAACTCCAAATAAGAAGTAGGAGTGACAAAGAAATATCTCTTGAGTTCTACTATCATTCTGGCACTCATTGCGAATATTCTGTTCTGCATGTCAGCACACACATCTACAACTCCATCCTTCTATTCTTGAGGAATTTGGCTGATCTTACCAATAGCAGAGGCAGCTGTAGAACGAAGGGCTTCTTCTGGCCATGGAAGGAACCAATCTATAGTAGTACAGTTTACCAATCCAGGGAAAGTAAGTATTCTCTTTCGGAACGCTTCTCCTTCAGGAGACATACATAAAACCATATGTAGATTTTCTTTACATTTCTTTACAAAGTATGCCCACTTTTAATTAATTGTGCCTTGAGTATATTGAGCCATTTCTTCTATTATTTTGTTTCTATCTTCAGTTAGGAACAAGTTAGGCACTTCTCCGTTATTAAGAATATTGCAGATGTCTTCTAACTGACTTTCTTTAGAAACTTGAGAATCACTGAAGAGGAAAATGCAATTCTTCATTTCCATTCCTGCAATTTTCAAGACTCTCTGCAACTCTTCAATCCAGTTCTTAGCATCAACTTGGATGAGGTCGTATTGAGCGACAAAGCAACTCAAAATGGCTAATGACTTTCTTCCACTTCCACCTACTCCTACCAGTAAAGCATGTCCAAAAGTAGTTGTGATAATTCTTACAATTCTAATTACATGTTGAATAGCATTCATGAATAACACCAAGTTCATCCTTTTGCTCACATTAAAATTATTATATTCTTCTAACTTTTCATATGTTATTTTCTTCACATTTTCCAAATCATTCAATTCACAATAAACTTCTTACAAAGGTCTTTTACTCTTATCATTATCTGGATAAATGCTAGGAACATAACTTGCCCACAACAAAGGTTCTTGTTTCACTAGATCTTTCCAATCTTTATTGAAGTTCGCCTTAATTATCTTTTTTATTTCAACTTCAAACAAGTCTTGATCTTCCTTGTTCACTAATCTATCTTAGAAGATTCTCATACATTCATGACTCCACAATCTGATAAATTCATCATCACTTCTCAAAGACTTAAATGTACTTTTAGCTATTCCTTGAAAAACTTTACTTACATCTCTCATATTATAAACGTAATGTTATTTTGAAGGGGTTGGCAAAAATGTAGATTTTACTTTGTTGTATAATTCCACAGTTGATGCAACTATCTTTTCTTTTTGATTAACTACTGATTTAGCTAGATTACCGTTCTGATTCAAGAAGAACCATTCCATTATATTTTCAAATATTTTCGTTAAACTTTCAGCCTAATCATTTTTAATTAATATAATAAATATAAAGAACGTGAAATAAATGAATAAAAAAATAAAATACCTCGAAACTCTCAACATAGATAATATTGTAATGTCTAGAATATCTAGGAGTGATGCTATTTCTTCCTTGAGAAGGAGGTCCCATAGCTCCTACAAATACGATATCTTCCAACTTTCTATACTCCTTTTCCTCTAAATCATACCAACCTTGATAATCCTGCCATTGCCTTAAAATTTCAATGGATGGTTAAGCTTATCCTTCAGCTTCCTTGATAGGCATATTCAAGTCATCAATAAAAATAACCAACATGTTTTTTCTTTCTTCAGGGCACAAAACTCCCTTTCTCTTTTTGGTCATCTTAGACTCAATTGTCTTTTGAATCTAATTGGCACTGGTCTGGCCTGAAAAGGCAGTGATTAAGTTGGTACAGGTTGGATTATAATAGAAATCGTTTAACTCTTTTATGACATTTGCAGTCTTTCCAACTCCTGTTGGTCCAGTAAACAACACATGCCTCATTCTGCTCACATTCAAATGGAGGAAGTAGTTCATTCTGATACTATCACTTGTAGGAATTAATAACTCATTATAAGAACACTCTTTAGGAATCACATAGTTAGGCATTGTCTATAACCAATGCAACCAGTTGTTACTCTTTCCATTATAATACATCTCATAAATGTTCTTTACATCCTTAATCTTCACATTCCATTCTTTTCCTTTCCACTTCAATTCTTCCTCACTCTCTTCATATTGAAGGAGTAATTAGTATTTATTTACAACATCTTCACCTCCAATCAATTCTTATAAAAATTTATTGAATTTAGGTCTCCCTCTTTCTTCAATAATACATCCAACTGACCACACTAATGAAAATACTATTTAATTTATTAATAAATCTTCATAGTCTTTGGGAACCTTGGCATTTTCTTCCAAATAAGGTTCTAAAAAGGTAGACATATTTTCAAGGAAAGTTTCAACAGTAGAGTTCCAACTGATAACCATGGGGAAAGTACAAGTAGCTTTAGCAAAAGTGATAGCAGGGTCCAGGAAATATCTAGTATGTTTTTCAAAAATAGGTCTGTAGGATTCTAAAATAGGAGGGAACTTAGGAGAAATAACAAAAGAGCTAATGATGGGAATCCATCCTAACTGAATAGCTTCTAAATAGACCATACCGCACCTGGAAACAGTAGCAGGAGAAGCATAGATTAAATCTTCTACCTCAAACATCATAGTCATCTAATTGCTGAGTTTGATAACTTCTCCACTGGTCAGACACAACTTCTTATTATCGTCTAAGACAGTATTCATGTTTTCAATCCAAATGGCATCAACTGGTCCATCAAACACAACCCACTTCTTTTCCGGATTCTTATCATCAGATACACACACTCTCATTATAATGGGCAATATTCCATCGGTCCATGATTTGGTGTCTGGATCAAACTTACCATATAATTAGAAACTTTAAATAGACTTGGGATTGAGTTCAAATGTTTTAGCAGGAGCACCTTTACCCTCTTTAGATAAAATGTTAAGAGCCTTTTTGAGAGTAGTGATGACCTTAGATTTGCCACTATATGTTTCTCCAACCAACATCAGTCCATGTCTGACAATAATTGTGTCGTAGAGTTCGATGCATTTGTTTAAGAAGTTAAAGTTTGCTTACAACTGTTAATCTTCACAGGCCTAAATTAATGCTTTTTTCAAATCAACATAATCCGAGTTGGGCATTTCTATTCCAGGAAATAAGTCTTTCATAATTGACAGGAATAAAGGAATGTCATTGATAGTGAATTTAGGAAGATTAACCGCCTTTAAAGCAGTGAGAGTCACAATGTCTTCATTATCATCTGGCATGGTTCTCTTGAAACCTCCTGAAGCGACTAGGATGGACTTAACTGCTCTCATACCAAAGTCATAATGATATTAACTAGATAAGAGTTCACTTGATAATCTGAGACTCGCTACTATCTTGGTAGCTAGTTTCTCAGCAGTTTAAAATCCGACAGAATAGAGGTAAATTTTTGAAATAAGTTCATAATTGGGAACCATCATAGCACAAGGTCTAAAGAGAGCCTTGAGGTTATCAGGCAGAGATGCTCTTCCAGCATATCCAGGATTCATAGTGATATTAACAGTGCATGTGGATATTATAGTGATGCCTTCCTCTTCATCAAAGGTGAAAGTCTTAACTTTGGCTTTGATAGCAGTTTGAATCTGGATGATTTATTATGCTATCACAGACAACACTTCAACATTTATTCTGTTAAACTCATCAAAACAACACCAACTTCCACTAGAACACAAGCCTTTGAAGAACTTACTCATAGCTTGATAATTGAGTCCATCAGAACAATTAAATACTACACAATACATTGCTACTGCTTTGGCTAGATCCTTAGTAGTTTCTGTCTTTCCTGTTCCGGCTGGTCCTTCTGGAGCTCCTCCGTAATTCAGATGATAAGCTCCCATTAGAGTTGTATAACATCTATCAGTCAGAGGAGTCACCACCAACCTCGTACTATTTCCTAAATATTCATATCCATAATATTGAGTTGCATTCACTATTTAAACTTTAATTACTATTTAATCTTTCAATGGTCCTTTAGTAGGTTCATCGTAATAATATCTTAATTGACTTGTCCATTTGAAGTCTTAAGTGCTATTCACACCTTCCTTTATTAATGGCTCTATTATTTCTTTAGCATGTACATCTAATGTAACCATAGCTCCTAATGTCAGTCTGTCCAATTCCTTTAAATCTCCTCTTACCAATTTTACTATTTATTGTAACTAATCATCTAAAAACTCAAAATGATTTCTTAAAGACTTACTGTCCTTTTTCATGTTTTGTATAGCTTCTTCAGTTTGGAAAGTCCATTGAATCATATCAACTGCGATTATAATTTAGGCTTACCATTACAATACCCAATCAGTTCTTTCTGTTTTTTAATAAGCGACTAAACTTTTCTTTACAATATCTCTTAAAGACTTCCTCATTTAATCTTCAATTTCTAGCAACCACAATTCAACATTACCTTTCTTTTCGCCTTCCTCGACATTGACAGCAGAAGTAAACTTAACTATTTCATCTTCAGGGCTTATCATGGCAATTACATCTATATTATTAGGCTTGAACTCGATATATTTGATAGCTTCAAAACATTTGTTTATATGTTTCTGAACAGTGGTAGGATCCTTAGTGTCTGCTAAAATTTCGAGCAACTAATCATCAGAAAGGAAAAAGAACCTAGCAAAAGCTCTTCTCTTTTACTCCATATATTCAGATAACCTCTTTTAAATCTGATCGAGATTCTTATTATTAAGATCAAACTCATTCTTGAGTTTATCAGTTTCCATATGTTCGTATAATCCCATTCCTTGGTCCTTATTAAATTACTCCATCGTTGATTTCCAACTGTCATTCACACTATCGAACTTATACTTTTATTCTGGCATTTTCTTTTTGATATCATCTGATGCAAAAATAGGTTGCAAATACATCCAATTTCTTTGGCACTTAATCCAGCCATCCAAAGTGTCTTGCATCAATTACAATCTCTAATCACACTTATTGCACTCTTTTTGCACTGGTTTTATAAATGGACTCTATTTCATCATTCCTATTATGTTTAGATAATCATCAATAGTCTATTACACTTCGTCCATTCCTTTCAAAATATAAGTACCTTTATAAGGAAATATGTCCAATTTCAATTCTTTTAACTTTTCTATTATTTCCATTAACTTTTTTTCCATTCCCCATTGCTTTTCAGCTTTTCTGCTAAGTTCTTCAATAGTAGATCTATAATCTAAAATTTTGTTTTCAATTAACTTCCTAAAAGTCATTTCGTCACTGACAGTTTCGATGGTTTTAATATTACATTGATTAAAAACTTCTCTCCAATAGATAGGTTTTTTTATCATTGCATCAGTAGTCAAGAATTCAATGACCCACATTTATTGTTTAAATGCTTAGATATCATCTTTTAGATCTCTAGTAATTTAACTAGCACTAGCTTCTTCTAATTCTTCAAATTGTTTGATTAGTTTTGAACATTCCATATAACTATTATTTACTTTCTTTTCAATGTCTGCATAATTTAATTTTAAAAATGGTCCTCCCATCCATTAATATTTCTCCAAATCTATTTCTTAAACCAAATCCCACATTCTGTAGAAAGGTTCAAATACGTTAATAGTCACTGACAAATCATCATAATCACTCACATCTAATTTGAATAGTCTTTCTCTTTCATTGAAACTTTAAACACTTACTTAAGCCTTATCCAGTTTCTCCTTTATATTTGTAACTTTTTCCGCACATTCTTTCACCTTTGTATAGTCATTATATTTTTTTATACTTTCTACTTCTTGTATTATGTTCATTAATTCTTTTGAAAATACTTCCTATTCATTTTTCAACTTTTCTCTAAACTTAGCATCTTAAATAGTAACTTTTTTCTGTCCTTCATTAACAGCAATTTTGATTTCATAAGGCATGCTTTTTAATAACCAAAAGCTTTCCAAATATTTTTCATTGAATTGATAACAGTAATTATCCATAATATCTATGAATTAACTAACTTTAATAACTTTTTTATTAAGTCTAGCTAGATTCAAATCATTTTCTGATATGAAATTCCTCAATGCTATCAATTACTATTCATCAGTTGGCATGACAGTAACTTTGGCAATCATATCTTCATAAGTCTTTCCAATTAACTCAATATTGTTGAAGGTTATCTCTGATAATGTTTGAAATATAATTTTCTATTATTCCTCAGCTTTTTAAATTAATGACTGTTTGGCCTTTTAAGTATTAACCTTGAAAAATCTACCTATATACTAATCAATACACAATTTAGAAATTTCAACCTTGGCTTACTAGATTTCTACTAATGATTAAGCTAAGAGATCCTTATCAAGATCTTCAATGATTACATCCTTAGGAACTCCAAAGATGTTTTTGATAAGAATCTTTTCAGTTCTTTCAAATAAAAACTAATACTTTTAAAATTGTATGAGAATATTCTCTGCCTCTTCATAACCTTTGTCTAGATATTGCTTGATGGTTTCCATACCCTTCTTAATTTCATCATTATCTTCATTAATAGGATAAATTTGCTTTTCTGGAACATCCAACATAGTGAGTGAATCTTTTTCCATGTTATTAAAACTATTTGTAGCTTAAATCAAATTTAGGAATGGCCTCTACAAACACTCTAATAACTTATTATAATTAGGCTCTAAGTAAATCAAGTCATCAGGCACTCCTTCATAAAGAGCTTATTCCTACATCTATTTATTCTAATCTTCTAACTTTTTTGACTTCTTCTTTTTCTGGAACTTTATTTTATCTTGTAACTTGGTATTCACTTCCAAATTAATAATCATAAGAGGGTAGTCATTGATGAGCCAATTCTATCCATACTAAGAGTCAGGAATGGTGAATTTCTTAATAAAATTGCACCAATCATTAATATTATTAGTAACTATAAAATTTCTTACATAAGTGTTCATCATAAGATCGTATCTCTTTAACAATCTACATAGTTCACTTTGCTAATACTTGTTGATATCGATTTCATAAAACCAAAAGATATTCTTATTGTCCAACCTTCTATTGATTTCAGTGATGAGGTACTCTCTCCATTGATATTACAATTGCTATTTTGCAGTGATGAAGTGATTCTATTATTGCTTTTCGAAGCTGCTCATATCCATTGGTAATTGATGTTTGTTAAGATTTGTTTTAAATATGTTAAAATTTTCAAAGTTGTATGACTTATTTGTGAACATATTCATCGCATCAACTACTTATTTATACTTTGAAATATGACTTTTCCCTACATTTTCCTTCATTTCTTTAAAATTAAAGTTCTTATCAGTCTGAATACTAATTGTCCCTATCATAGGTACTACATTCTATTTCCTTCTAACTTATAATCTAAGTTTTTAGAATTTTTGATCATTGTTATTGTCTTACATTTCTCGAATTACTATTACCTTCTTCATAAATGATTAATACTCTCTTTCTATTTGAACTACTATATCAGCCACTAAATCCTAAATAATTATATTCATATTATCTAGTTTCTTCCTCTTTAATGCTTTTTATAGAATCACCTTTTTTGTTTATATGCTTAAACTGCTCACCTAATTGTTGTCTAATGAATCTACATGCTTTTCAAATCTATTTATTATAATATGATATAATAAATTAAATATGATAATATAAATATAATATGATTTTATAAATTTATTACCTGAGATCATCATCAGCCTTGTTTTATCTCATTTTGCAGATCTTTAACCTGCTTCTAAACTTGTCAATATCTTCATCTCTGAAAAGGATAGACAACCTGTTTACTTCCTTGATAATTCCTCCACTTAAAGTTTTAATCTTGAATTTAGCAGTAGATTCATTAAAATCAATGACTTGAATATTAACCCATTGGTATTGATTATTGAAATACATTGGAGATTTGCCATGAGATCTATTATCATTTCTGTACTTATTAACCCATTCTTTTCCACTGACTTCCTCATCGAAACAATCATACTTTATCAGATTCTTATTACTTTCCAAACACTCATATAAAAACTTATCGTCACCTAAAGGCTCTAAAATGTCATTTTCTTGATAACCATACACTTTTTCATCATTTTCTTGTTTCTATTTCTCCTCCATCATTTTCTATTGTTATTCCAATCTGTTTTTCACCCACTCTTAAGTTTGTTAATCTATTTATTCCATTTCTTCTTCATCTTTTTACATAGATTATTGTTGCCATCTTTATTAGGATGATATCTTTGAATCCTCTTCAAGCATGTTTTATTAATATTGTTGTTATTTAGCTATCAGTGGTTTTAATATCTAGTTTGTTTTTATTCTATTATTATTATTATTAAGATTATTTTATTTTTTTCGATTCATTATTGAATCCGCATTATCATAGTCTCCTTATAAAACTTCATCAACCATCTTTTCCTCAATGGCTGCCTATTTAAAATCAAATTTAGGTATTGATATTTTATACTAAGCTCCATGAGATCTTAAATTTCTAGTTTTATTCTTGATCATTATTAATGTTTATTAATTAATTATATAACTTATCTAAACCGATATCTTCTAATAATATTCAAATTATATGAGAATTTATGTATGAAAAATATAAATAGTATAAAAAATATAAATAATTACTTTAAATAAATAATAATAATATAATATTGATAATAATCTGAATATGCTGCGAATAAATATATTAATGAGAAATATAGAATGGGGATAAATGTGTATGATTCGAGGTCCAAAGAAAAAAGGAGTAGCAAAGAAAGATGATGGTCCAGTGAGTGAAGATATTTTAAATATCTGGAAGGACAGAACAGATCCAGAAATAAAAGAAGATGATAGAGAGTATCCTTTATGGTTATTTAAACTGGCAAGAAGCACAGCAAGTCTTGATCATTACAATAGATCGTGGGGATCAGGAGATAGTGTAAACTATCCAGATGTTGAAGAAGCTAGTATTATGATTACCTAATTAAAGAAGAGTAAGATTAAAAGCATCAATTGGTTACAGAAAGAAAATAAATCAACAATTGAATAGAATGATGAAATTGATGATTATAGAGGAGAAGATAGAATGAATAAAGGTATGGATGAAGAGGAAATGTTGAGGCTTCAGGAAGAACAAGAATTATTAGAGCAATTGGAGGAGGGTGAGGGAGCAGATGATGAGAATCTAACCAAGAAGGAGAGATATGAGAAATAACAAGCTATTCTCGCAGCTTAGGAGAGGCTCGCTGCTCTTCAAGGCAAGGCTGCTCCTAAGAAGGACAAACCAGCAGATGCAGCAGCAGCAGCCGCTGGAGGATCCAAGGAAGACAAAAAGTGATATATATATATTTATATTATATCTTATATTTCTTTATATTATTTATATTTTTAATGATGTTTATACTCTTATTTTTTTATGTACAGTTATTCATCATCCACAATCTAAAACATTCTTAAAGTTTCTTGCAACTCAAAGAGGATAAAATTACAGCAGAGTAGTAAATTGATCCTGATTTTAAAATATTTTATGAACAAGAAAAGCAAGAAGAAGAGTAAAAGAAAAAGGAAATTGATAAATTAGATAAAGTATAATATGTGAAGAGTCTTAGCAATTATGGGAGAGAGTAATTAGAGGATTAAAAGAAGAGGAAGGACTCTTTCCTGGTGGGAAAGAATGTGTACTTTGAAAATGGATTAACTTTTGATGACACTCCAGCCATATTCGCTGATACTTCTAAAGTGATGACGGGAGTTGATGTTGTCATGCATGAAGGCACTGAGGAAAAGATAGGATTATGGAGAGATAAATACAAAGAATAAGATCCTGTTAATTATGCCATCAATTATAAAGATGTTTATTATGTATTTTACTTTCTTTATTTTAGAAAGACTCCTAAGGCACTATCCTTAATAAGGACAAGTTCGAGTCCTTCAATACCATTACTCATGCCAATGTATCTATCAATACTCTCAATAAATATCTAGCTAATACATCAAATCAAGATATTCCTATTTAAATACAAAATCCCATCAAGTTCTAGCAATTTTAAAGTCAGAAATAGTAAGTCATTCATATTAATCCAGATACTAGTACTCCTCTTGTTGATTCTTTAGGAGATACTTTGGATAAGGATTTGGATTCTATTTGATCATTATTCTTTTATTATAACCAATTATTTTTTAATATTCTCTTTTATATAATTTATTTGCTAAATTACTAATTAAATTATAATAATTATTATTATTATTATTTAATGAAATCTGATATTCATAAAATAGTTTCTTGTCCATACAATTCCAATCATTAAATGCCGTCTATTAGACTCATCTGGCATATTTAGAACAATTGTCAAGATAAAGTAACTTTATTATTTTTTGATAATCAAAGCTAAAAAAGGAACATCTTTTTAGTGTTTGTCCTTTTAACCAATTGCATATATTTCCAAATTAATTTATTGATTTTCATGTTGATAAATGTCCTGATAAAGTAATAATCATCTTTTACTATTTAGAAATCTATTGAACAATCATTCGATTGAGATTTAATCGAAGCTATGAAATTGAGCTGTTAATCACAATTCAATAATTCTAATTAAAATCATATAATATAAGAAGAAAATAACTTAGTAGTTGGATAATCTTAAAAAGAAAAAAAATAAAGAATTAGACCTAATAAAAAAAATATTGATAGATAATAAAGCTAAAATGAAAATGAATGTTTTATATCATAAAATAATACATTTTAGTTAAATAAAAAGAAAGAAAAGGAATTAGAATTAAGTATTACATAATTAATCTTAATAATAATAATAATTTATAAATAATAAATAAAAATGATTAATTATATAAATAAGGATATTTAAATAACGAGATAGATTTATGGAATTTAACAGTATGTCAATTGAGTTTAGAAAATGAATATTAAGAAAAAAAAAAAAAAGTTAATAAACAGTTTACTGACATTCTTATGATAAGTTAAGTGTGAAAATATGAAAAATAAAAATATTATATAGTTTAATTTAATATAAAAAGAATAAGATTTATAATAATTAATATAATAATAATATAAAGATAATGAAGATGAATGGATTATAATTGTTTATTGTAATATTTTTATTGGTGCATTTGGAATGCGGAAAGCTAAGCATTCAACAAAAATTAACAATGAATAGCTTAGATTAAATAAAAGCAGAAAGTTTAAAGCAATAATAAACACCATAAGATAACTAAGAATAAGAAAACCCAGATCCTAATATCATTTTTAGGGGCTGGATTAAGTTCTAACTAATACAAACTAAATTCGAAAAGGACAAATAAACCAAATACTTTGAAATCAATCAGGCTTATTTTAAAAACAATAAAAAAAACGATTTTGATGAATTTGGTTCTCTTAACATTCCAGATGATCAACATTTCTTCGCCCAAATGACTTAAAATAATCTTTACATTACTACTGCTAGAGAAGTAATTATCATTAATGCTATTTTTTTAATTTAAATAATATTTAATTATTGTTATCATTATTAATATAATATTTTTATTGTTATGATTTTTACTATTATTTATAAATGTTATTGATATTTAAATGACTATAGAAATAAAAAATATATATGTATATAATAAAATATGATAAATATAAAAGAGCGATATAACTAGAACATATAAATCGATAGACTTCAAATACATAAGAAACGTGTTTTATAATTCTAAAGGTGAAATGGACGGTGGTCTTATGGGTATAAACGATTAAGAAGATGGACAATACTGCTTTAAACTTAGACTATCAAATCAAATGAGTTGGGTTATATGCACAGATGACCTAGAAGAGAAAGCAAATTGGATGAAGAATTTATTAGCCCATTTGAAAATGGGTCCAGATGATAGTGTGAATGATTCGTATGAAAACGGGACACCAATGAGGAAGGGAGATGTAGAGGTGCCATTTAATACAAATATTAACAACAATTTAGGAGATGATATGGCAGATCAGGATGGAAAATGGGTTATTATTAATCAATGGAGTTAATGCACTCTAGCTTGTGGAGGAGGAGACTCTTATCTCTAAAGGAAGTGTATGGGTCAGAGGGGCAAAGGCAAAAAGTGTCAAGGAGAAGAGATTCTCTCCAAAAAGTGTAATACAGATCCTTGTCCTTCTCTTATTAAAAAGGTTAAACAGTCCTCCACCGCCTCCATGATTCAAATGGCCAGACTTAGTGACAGGCCTCAAAGGTATATTCATATATTTACTTAAATATTTATAATCTACATTTATTTATATTCACATACATAAACATATATTTAATATTAAAATATATATATTATATGATATTTATGATTTAATAGGTATTAGAGATGTTTGGTTAGAGAAGGTGATGTAAATTTGAGAGTAGATTAGAATTAGCCTGATGCAGTAATGCCAGTTAGAATAGTTTTAAACAACAAGACAATATCAGTGTTCTATTCAGTTGAATATCAATCAGTAATTGCTAGTTATGATCTAACAAATCTAAAATATACTAGAGACAGTTTCAACCCTGATTGGTGTTTATAACTATCAGATACTAGAGACGATAAAAAATAAACAGTATTCTGTATTCATCCTGCTAATCTCAAACCAGAAAGCAGTCCCACTGCAGAAACTTAAAAATGGTTAGACGATATCAAGGATTTCAAGTCCAATTGTAATAAAAATACAGCTTATCATGAAATCGACAATAGTTTATTCAAAGAGAGAGAAGATTTAATTAATAGAGAAAAACAAGAGGAAATTTTGTCGAAATTAAGAGATCAGGATCAAATAAACTAAAATAACTTTGATGCTAAGAATGAAGATGATGCTAGTAAGATGATAGTGGATTAAGTGAAAAGGGAAATTCAGTTTGACTCCATAGCAATGCAAGATGAACTTTTAAGAGAGAAAAAAGAGAGTGATTAATTAGAGAGTAGCATTAATATATAAGAAGAGAAATAAGCTTGTTTAGATAGAACTATGGCTAGGAAGTAGAAGTTATAGGAAATATAAATAAAAGAAAAAGAGACTTAGGATAGAGTAAATGATTTAAAGAAAGAGGCTTAAAAGGAAGTGGAGAATAGTCGATAGAGAACCATGAATAAGATCAGCATGTATAGAGCTTTGGCAGATAGAAGGAAGTTCCTTAAGAAAGAAAAATTATTATAATTAAAGGTTTAGTTAGCTACCAGGTTGCTTAATGAACAAAGAAGGGGAGATATGACTCTTTGTTCTCTTAAGAAAACTCCAGCCGAGTAGAAGGAATATTGTGATTAGAGTTTCAGCGATTATAAGGACAAACAAGTAGAATGTAACTCTTCTCCAGTTAACTTCTGTTTTAGTAAATATTATTACATATAATCATTATATTTTAATCTTTTATTTTCATATATCAAATATAATATATCATTATCATATAGATTGTTGTGAGTATGAGTTTGGAGATATTCACGAAAAAGATAGAGATGAATGTTATGATCAGTGTATTGTAGAACCTAAATCAAGATCTATGTTGATTATCAAAAATTCTCCACCTGCTGACCCTAAAACTAGGACTAAAAGATTGAACAAAGATATTGACTCTATGGATGAATAAGATTATGATTCAGAAAATTAAACTAAAAACTCATATCATAATAATGATAATTATAACGATAGTCAAAGTCTTAATGAAGAAGCTAATAAAATTGCTATCAACTTAGATGCTGAGGTTTAGAATTAAGAATCAGTTTAAGAATAAATAGATCCAAAATAATAACAAGAAGAACAATTAGCTCAATAAGAATAATAAGAAATAAAAGAATAAACATAAGGAGAATAATAATAATAAGTAGAACAATAATAAGATACTTAAGGAGTTTAATAGGTAGAACCTATCAAAAAGTGATGATGATTATAATAATGAATAGAAAATATATAATAATATTTAATGATGTAGCTTGTATGTATGTATGATCATTAAGAATATATTTGGAAGTAAGTGACAGCAATGACTAACCATAGAGCAATAATATCATCAGGGTATGTGACTAACTTGACTCTGACTGCAAATCTGACTTGATCTCCTTTTGCTTGTAGTATAGACTAAGCAACTTCGGCTTAGATGAGAGCATTGAACATGAGAGCATAGTCAAGATGAGTGAACTAAATAGGGAAGGCTTTAAAAGTATGACTGTTTGGAACAACATCTCTGATTATCTACTTAAACTGATCTTCGACATTCTTCACTCCCCCATTGTTGTTGTTAGTCACCCTACAAAGTTCATAATTATATAACATCACTGCTAATCCCTGTTCCAATTATTAATCAAATCTACTATTCATCTATAAATTTATTTTTCGATATTCTGTAATCTAATCTCTTATTTTTTATTCTATTTGTTTCTCTAAGTCAAATTACTTTAATTAATTTTCTATTAGTTCTAATTAACTATTCTAGTAATTCCCAATTTTCTTTATTAATGTTACTTCTAGATTTTTCCACTCTCTATTATTACTGAAATCTAAGTAACATTATGCACTATCATTCTATTAGATATTTCCATAATATTCTATATTATTAAATACACATCCTATTTTTCCATAATATTGTTATGACTTTCTGTCTTTCTATTCGAAACAATCTCCACTCATTGATTCCCAAAATATATTTCAATTATTCTCTTTGCTTAATACCCAATAATGACCTTATCCATCTTAAGTTTAACCACATACTACATAAGCTTTTAAACCGAAACCTAGTAATAAACTACAAAGCAAAATAGCATGATCTTCTACATCTCCACTTCCCTTTTTTTTAATAATGTAATAAAATCATCATATGATTATAATAATAACATGATAATAATACTTAAGATAAAATAGTGTGAATTCTCTTAAAAACCTGAATTCTTTGTCCTCCTGGCATTTCCACAGCATGATGAGGAATGAGACTGACAAATCTTAAACAGTGAAAAGGAGTATCCAATCCCTTTATATTTGAAATAGGCTCTATAAAATTACAAACCAATTAATGTAATCCATCTTCATCTTCCCCATAAATTTTAACGATTCTATTTTAAAAATCATTTCCTATTTATTTGTAATCGTTCCACCATTCTTAACATTTTTCATAAAAATCAACAGTAAGAGCCTCCTTCATTTTCTTTTCTCTTGATAATTATTCACTTAATTGATTCTCTTTAAGCAATAAACCTCTAGGCTATAATTCCATTGTTATTTAAAGAATTCCAACTGATTTATTTTCTTATTGTATTTTTTATTATTGCAATTAGTTTATTTTGTATTCCAACATTTCTATATTCATCTGTATTTTACCATGCACTAATAAGAATCTCCATTCCAATTGCTTTATTGCATAAACTTATTTGAATCGTTTATTTTAATCTTTAAGAATTAAACATAAATTTATTTATTGGTTCAGTTTTAATAATTATTCTTCTTTTATTGTTTAAATATTTATTCCTTTTTATCCTTTCAAATCTAATATGAAACATTAATTAAATTATATTTCATCATTGCAATCTTTCCAATTACTTTTTATTCTTTATCCTAAAAAACTTAAACTTAGTTATAATTGTTTTCCTTTTCTGTTCTTTTCATTTAAAAAATCTACAAAAGCTTTTCCTAATCCAACTTTTAAAATTATGTTTATATCATCATTATTGTTATCTTTTATTTTTATAAAATTCTATTTATCTATCTCTTCTATTTCTTGCATTATTTTATCATATATATCACATTCTTTTAATATTTTTATTAGTATTTCATTATTTAATTTTTCAAAAGGAATATTCTATTCCTAAATTTTTTAAGCTAATTTTTTTCCAATTATTTAATCATCCATATATTTATCAATTATTGAAGCTAAATTCGGATCCATAAATAAAAAAGTAATTTAAATTATATTATATATATGTGTTTATTTTTTAATTAACAAAATAAAATTAAATATAATTTTATTCATAATAATAAAGAATTAAATTTATATTTAAAAAAAATTAATTTTAACATAACATTTTATTAAATTATAAAAATTAATAATTTATTAACTTTATTTCAAATTTTATTTGATTGAAAAAATTAATTATAGAAAAATTTATTAATTATATTATTAAATATATTAATAATAATAAAAATATAAAAATATTCATTTGTTTTATTTATTTTCAGCAAGATAATCTTGAATATTTTATTTTATTAAACTTTTTAATTAACTATCATAATTTTATGAATATAATTCACTTTAAACAACTGGTTAAATATCTGGTTTATAATTTTAAAATTATGTTTATAATTTTGTAAAATTATCATTTAATTCTTTTACTTAATCTTTTAATTATTTTATTTAATTATCGTATTCTTTTTAAAGATCTAAACTTTTTAAATTACATTCCGTAAAATCTTTTTTTAAGTTTTTACTTTAAATTTTTTAAGATTTTTTTAATCTATTATTTTATTTCTAGCATATAAAATATTTATTTACTTTCTTCCCTTTAAATAATCTTTTAATTTCAAGTGCGTTAATTGTAAATACAAAAATAACTATAAATATTATTTAATTTATCTTCATTTATAAAATAAATTTAACCTATTATATGAATATTTAGAATTATATTATATAATTTTTTCCACAATTATATTTAAGAAATTAATAATTATATTTTTAAATAGTAGCCTTATTATATTAAAATATATAAAAATTACATAATCTACAACGCTTTTAACCATAATAATCTATATAAAACAAAAAATTAAAAATAGAAACAAAACATTCAAATATAATAGATAAATCAATCTTAAGATTGAATGAATAATAAACGCAAATTATCTGAAAAATCAACTTAAAAAGTATTTGAAATAATATGCAATCAAAATGGGAATGATAGATGTGCAGATTGTTAAGCTAAATGTCCTTTATGGGTGTCTTTGGATTTTGGCATATTTATCTGCATGAATTGTTCTGGAGCTCATAGGTCATTAGGCAGAAATATAACTAGAGTTAGGAGTGTCAAAATTGATAGTTGGTAGCAAGACCACATTGAAATCATGGTCAATGTTGGAAATAATCTAGCCAATCAATATTGGGAAGCCAATTTATCTAATTCCAAGTAGAGACCAACTCTTGATTCCTCTTTGGATCAAAGGCAGAGATGGATTGAAGATAAATATAAGTATCAAAAGTATATCTCTAATAAAATCAAGGAGCCTGTTGCTTTATTTCTCTCGGGAGAACTCAAATAGCAAGATCATTAATAATAATAATCATAATAGTAATAATAATAATAATAATAATAATAGTAATAAAAATAATAATAGTAATAATAATAATAATTTAAAATTATCAGGCCTTCAATTTAGGGTTAAAATAATAATAACTAAAAATAACAATAAAATTTTGATTTGTTTGACTTTGACTATAATAATAATAGTAATAATTAAAACTTTACTAATTAAAATAATGATGATTTACTTGATTTTGATATACCTATTTAATCTAGTAATTAATAATAAATACAAAAATAGCAAGAACATAAAATTGCGAACAATATAAATTAAACTAATTTATTAGAAGATGTATTTAATTAACATGATTAAAGTTAAAAATCTGAAGACAAAAATCAATCTTTAAATTAAAATAAACTAATCAAGGAAATTTAAAATGATAATAAGTAATAATAGAGCTGTAATATTTATGATCTTTATAAATAAAAGTAGGATAATTAGTAATAAAAAAATATTTATAACTTTAATAATACAAATAATTACAATTATAATGTATAATTTTAAGTTTATTCAAACGGGAATATTAATTAATAATAATAATAACAATAATATAATATGAAACAAAATTTTTATTTCTAATAATAATAAATTTAATAGTAGCAATATCAATAACAATTCTAAAAAAATGTTTAATACTATAACTAAAATTAATTCTAATAAAATTAAAATATTTAATAATGTTAATAAAAATAGTTTTAACATTAAAAGGCAAGTGTAAACATTATGGATTTATATAAATGATTATATAATTTTATTTTAAATAAGAAAGTATAATATAATTTATTAAGTATTAAAAAAATGTAAATTTAATATTTAATATAATAATATAAAATATAAAAATATATAGCAATATAAAAAGATTTATGATTTTATTAGATATCTTAAATATAAATACTATTAAAAATAGATATAAAAATGGCTGAACAATTAACTTAGATGAATTTAACAAATAAACAAGAATTCAAAATATATGTAGGTGACTTGGATGAGAATTGCAACGATACAATATTATTGAAATAATTTGAAAAATTTGGAGCAATTAGAGCCTAAGTTACTAAAGCCAAAAGGAAAAGATTCATTGGAGACAATGCTGAGAGATTCTACGGAATAGTATACTTCAATTCATTCGAAGAGATCGAAAGAGCAAAGAATGAAATGGACCAATAGGTAATAGTAAATAACAGAATTAGAGTGTGCATTTACAAAAGCTACTTTGACAGGATCAACAGTGATGTGTATATCAAGAACATTGAACACTTAACAATTTAATAAATAAAATAAAACTTCTAAAAATTTGGTTAAGTGTTCAGTATAAAGATAGCTCAAGATAAAAGTGGAAATCATCTTAACTACGGATATCTATCATTCGTAGATAAGGAGGCAAGAGATAATTGTCTGAACATGTGTGCTGCTGGATTCATAATCAACAATCAGAAGGTTGAAGTGGCCGGATTTACTCCTTACAACAAGAGGGATAGACTCTAGACTAATATCTATGTAAAGAATTTGCCTTATTATCCTGATTAAAAGGAGTTCGAGTTGGATTCAATTAAAACCATCTTACATAATGAAGCTAGTAAGCATGGAAAAGTCTCTAGTCTAATGGTTAAGTTTGATGAAAAACATAAGAAGTACTTTGCATTTGTCTGTTATGAAAATAAAGCTGATGCTAAAAAGGCTTATCAAGAGTTAGCCAAGCTCAAAATTAGTGACAGTCAGTTGGAAGTGAACTGGGCTCAGAAGAAAGAGGAAAGGTAATAACTCACCTTATATAATTTAAAATCCAATATAAAAAAAACAAATATTTTCCTCAAGAATCTATTGGAAGATGTTGATGAAAATAAAATTAAGGAAGTGTTCTCACAATTTGGAACTATTACTTCAGTCTGTGTCAAGGCTCCTACTAATGTCCCTACTCATGTTACTACTAAAACCAATTTTGGTTTTATTAATTATTAGACTGAACAGATGGCTTAAATTGCTATGAATGCAGTCAAAAGTGAAGAGCATGGTTTGTAAATTAAAAACCTATTTTTAAATAATGAGAGTGTAGTTTTGTTGTTTAAACCAAAAGATTAAATGAAAAACCTAAAGAATAATAAAAACTTACCAAATACTTAGAACATTATGTAAATGATGTAACAAATGAGTGGAAATCCTATGTTATTTTATCAAGCTATGCAATAAATGATGATCATGAACATGAATATGATGATGAATAAGAATCAAAATAGAATGTAAATGCCTTTTATGAACTTTAATATGATGATGCCCAATAAAAATTAAATGCCAATGACTATGAATATGAATATGCCATTCCCTTAAAATAACATGTAATAGTTTAGAAATGTTGGTTAAATGCCAATGTAAATGGGAATGCCCATGCCTTAAATGTAAAATATCAATAATGTCAACTTAATTGCTAAGCCTTAACAATAAGTCACATCTAAAATGAATGCTTAATCACTTAAAGAAAATTTAAATGTAATAAAAACATTCTTATTTTTATTTTATTTTTATTATTATTATGAAATATTTATTATTTTATTAAATTATAGGATTTTTTGAAGTAGGATTAAGATAAATAAAGAGCTTTATTAGGAGAATTATTATTCCCATTAGTTAGCAAATTTTCTTCAGTTAAAGAATAAGCTCCAAAAATTACTGGAATGTTGATTGATTTTGAGGTATTTGAAGTTAGTGAAATTTTAGAATTCTTAGAAAATGAAGAGTTGTTAAAGGAAAGAGTTAAAGAAGCTGAAGAATTAATTGAAAGTACAGATAATTAATAATGATAATGATTAAATTAATCCTTTAAATTAATAAATAAAAATATATTATTTTAATAATAAATTTATATTCTAAATCAAATTATAAATATAAATAATATATATTATAATCTTATCAAAACTTTATAATATTAAAAAGTTTATAATAATTCTGATTTGAATTTCTAAATAGTATTTACTATTAAAATTATTATAAAATGAAAAAATTATTAAAAGTTTCTAATCTTCCAAAAGAAGACTATGAAATATAAAAACTATTAAATGATATGAAAATATTTGGAGAGATAAGTACTTTTGAATATGTTAAAGAATCTGACTAATTAAAAATTTAGTTTTCAAATGATAAAAGCTATAAAAATGTTATGGTACTTAACAAAATACAACTAGGAAATAAAATTATCTAATTAGATGTGGTGTCATATTAAGACGATGATTTTGAAATATTGCTAGCTGAAAATATCAAAAATTTTGATGGTAAAATATATAATAAATATTTTTAATTTATAATTGCTTAAAATTTTAATAAATTTATGAAAAATTTTTAAATTTTTAATGATATATAAATAAAATTTAATCAACATAATAAATATTTATTTAAAATTAATATTAGATATATTTTTTATTAAAATTAAAATTAGTAAATAGAATAAATTAAATTTTAATTTTTTAATTGCAAATATTTTATTATAATTAAAATAATTATATTAATTAAAAAAAATTAAAATTAAATTAAATTTTATATAATTATAAAATATCTTATTAGAATAGGAAAACGTACAAATAGAAATTGAAAATTAAGAAATAAAGGAAAATTTAAATGAAATTAAAAATAGTATTGATTAAAATTAATTTTTTAGAGAATAAATAAAAATATCTCCATAAAAATCAAATAATAAAAGCATTGAATAAGTTGAAAGTGAAATATTAGAATTATAAAAATCAGTTTAAAATAATTCAGCCGAAGTTTAAGAGCAATTAATTATTAATTCAGAAGAAATTAATATAGATTTGTCATTATCCTCGGATTTGAGTAAAGAATAGAATAAAAATTTAAACATTTTTAAATAAAGTATAATAAAATAATCAGAAAGTGATAATGAAATTAAATACATTAATTCTAAATCAAACAACAATAATCTTGCACAATAACAATAATAATATCATGAAAATCTTGAATTAATTTAAGAATCTCTGTAATTAAAATCTTCATTATCTTTGTAAAAAAAATGCGAAGAATTTCAATTAATGAACTAATAAAAAACTTTAGATTAAAAATAAATCGATTAAAATAATAAATAAAATTAATAAATTTAATAAGAACAAAATTCAGATGAAAATAATAGCTTAAATATATTAAAAAAAAATCTTATACAAAAATAATCATATAAAATTAATGCAAAAATATTTAGTTTAAAAAGTTTATTAATTTTGTTTTTAATCTTTTTTATAAAAATGTTAATGAATAAATTAAATTTAGTTAACTGATATGATTATACATTACTAATTATAAAAATAATAAATATTATTATAAATTTAAATAATTAATTTTATCAGTATTCTAACTGAAATAATATAATTTGGAGCTAATTATAAATATTAGTATCTTATTATAATATTCAAATCAGAATTATAAAGAATAAATTTTAAGAAAATAAATGAGTAACATATTAAAAGAGTATAATGAAAAAGAATACTAAAAATTTCTATTAGATTACAAAGTATTAAAAAAGCATTAACACATTTCATTTGGTGCAATCCAATTACTAAAAAACAATTAATCAGGAGAGATAGTTTTTACAATAAGTAAGAATATGACTTCTGAGAAGCAGTTGAATGGATTCATAAAAGAAATGAAACAAAGACATCAAGAATTGCAACATGAAAATATGGAACTTATTCATGGTTTCCATAAAGTTGTACAGAATGGCTTATGTGGATCAACAATCAATTTAACTTTAATAGGGAACTATATGGAGAAGACTTTAGAGTTGGAAATCCAAAACAGAGTTAACAGTGACCATCAATTTTTCTCAGAATCAGAAATTTTATACATCTTGGGAAGAGCAGCAAGTGCTCTTTTATAACAAGAAAAGCAAGGTCTTTTCCATGGAGACATCAACACACAACAAGTGTATTTTAGCGTGGACCAAGAGGAATAAGGAGGAGAATTAAAACTATATGATAATGGATTGTTAGCATTACAGACTAATCCTCTAGTGAGAGCATAAGGCAATAGGGATAATCTTTATCTTTCTCCTGAACAGATGAGTTTGTTCAAGTCCAAGAACCTTAAAGATAGATACAATGAGTTTAAGAGCGATGTGTTCAGTTTGGGAATCACAGTGTTATGTGCTGCTAGTTTGAAGAGCAGTGCTTAGTTTTATGATTGGATAGCTGCTAAGATTAATTTTGTTTAAATTCAGGACACTCTTACTTCCTTATTGGCTAGATATAGTCCCGAGTTTGTCTAGGAATTGAGGAATATGTTGAATGAATAGGTTGAACAAAGGTCCTCTTTTGAATAGGTTGTGCAATTTGTTGACATTAGGGAGCAATAAATTAATAATGACCAACAGGATTATAATAACTATAATTAATAACATCAAGGTGATTACAATAATAACTATAATCCATAATAATAATAACAATAATAATAATTATAGATGTATTAATCTCAACCTTAGGTTTATCACCCTTAAACCAATTATAATAACTAGATTGTTGAACCAATTTAACAATATTAACAGCCTATTATTGTTGAATAATAACATTAATAGGTTTATCATTAACCTTAATAGATATATTAATAACCTTTAATTTATAATAATCCAGTAATTGAATAAACTTAGCCATATTAAAATATTTAGCAACCTGTAATATATGAATTACCTATATAATAAAAGCCTCTTATTTATGAATAATATCCACAGAAATCTGTTATAAAAACTTAAGTCTATCAATAACCTCAAGTAGTTTATAACTAAGATTAAAATTATCAAAACTATTAACCATAAATTTTAAGTTATAACTAACCATTAACTCAATCTTATTAATATCCAAATAATCAAACTATTTCTTCAATGATTTAAACATAACCATATTCTACTACATCTTCAACAAGTATATTTTATTTTTTATTTTTTTAGAACCTAACATTTTGACTCAAGAATAAATGGAGGCTATGATTTAATCTGGATAGATAAAAAGAGGTCCAAATGGAAATTTAATTCTCAATTGATTAATATTATATTTATTTATTTTAAAAAATAATTATATATAATATTTTTTAATACTGTATTAATTATAAAAATAATATAAATGAAGACAATATTAAGGAGCATATATCATTTTTTGGCTTTAGTCATAAATCTTTATTATTTAAATGAATTAAAAAACTATCCACTAAAATTGCCTGAATTTCCTTTTTATCAAAAATTCTTTTATCTGACTAACATTAATCAAATGCTAATAGTTTACTTTTATATTAATGTGATTAAGATAGATATAATTAATTTAGTAATTTGGACAAGAAAGGATGATAATTCGAAAGCAGCATTATAAGTTTTGTTTAATATGTTTTAAGATAATACTTTGTGTAAATTTTTGATTTTCACTTTGCCGATTTCATCTTTAGTATCGTTTGGATATTGGAAAATAGTTTTAACCCAAGGATCTGATGCTATTAATTAAAAAGGAGATTAAGATTTTATGAACTTTTTTGATTTTTTCATTCATGGAGGAAACACTCTTTTATTAATATCTGAATTATTCATTCTAAAATTTGAGCAATATTACTAATAAAATGAATATAGTTTTAACAACTTTTCTCTTTTTAAAGTTCATTTTTGTTTTGAATTAATGTATATTTTTATGTAGTATATCCATTTTCAACTTTTTAACAAACATCCATATTAATTTATTTCTCTTTTCTCTTGGATTGAGCTTATTTAATTTTATTTTTAAATGTTTTTAGTTATTCATATATTTGGATTTATCTACATCTATATTACTTAAAAAAAAAAAAAGAGAAAAGAAAAACAAAAATGAATTTATCTTTTCTTTATATATCAAAAATAAAATAATAATTTTAAAAATTATACCATTTAAAAATTATAATAAATATTATTTAAATAACATTATCATACATAATCTTTATAATCATTTTTTTTTAAATCTATAAAATTAATATTAATATTATTAAATATGTTTTCTACATGCTTTATCAATCTTATACTATTTCTGTTTTTATATTAATATTTACTATCTTTCATTTTAACAAAAATTAATTTCGCCTTATCATATTCTTCTTTTATTTTTTCATAATCAAATTTATCTTTTTTCATTTTTTCTAATTTTTCTACTCTAACATATTTTAAAAGCTGTAATTGATTTTCATCAAAAAGTACTGATTTT
>Ga0315908_10000585_pt1 | contig 28706 bp, 14 predicted proteins | sample LakEriMetagenome_12_FD_203520 | JGI IMG/M metagenome (GOLD analysis project Ga0315908, IMG submission 203520) | Freshwater fungal communities from buoy surface, Lake Erie, Ohio, United States - Buoy 4 MA124 | ecosystem: Environmental > Aquatic > Freshwater > Lake > Lake biofilm | place: USA...
GAAATTGCACGTTCTGTAAACTTACGTCCATACAACGCAATCGCGTTCTCAGCACCAATTGCTGTTTTCGTGTCTGTATTCCTAATTTACCCTTTAGGACAATCTGGTTGGTTCTTCGCACCAAGTTTTGGTGTTGCTGCAATCTTCCGTTTCATCCTATTCTTCCAAGGATTCCACAACTGGACTCTAAACCCATTCCACATGATGGGTGTAGCAGGTGTTTTAGGTGGTGCATTATTATGTGCGATCCACGGAGCAACAGTTGAAAACACTCTTTTCGAAGATGGTGACGGTGCAAACACATTCCGTGCATTCAACCCAACACAGGCTGAAGAAACTTACAGTATGGTTACTGCAAACCGTTTCTGGTCACAAATCTTTGGTGTAGCTTTCTCTAACAAACGTTGGTTACACTTCTTCATGTTATTCGTTCCAGTTACTGGTTTATGGATGTCAGCAATCGGTGTAGTAGGTTTAGCTCTAAACTTACGTGCATACGACTTCGTTTCTCAAGAGATCCGTGCTGCAGAAGACCCAGAATTTGAAACATTCTACACTAAAAACATCTTATTAAACGAAGGTATTCGTGCATGGATGGCTGCTCAAGACCAACCTCACGAACGTTTAGTATTCCCTGAAGAAGTATTACCTCGTGGTAACGCTCTATAATCAGTGAATCTTGATATTTAATTTTTCACTTCTGAGCTGCTTTAAAGCAGCCTAGAAGTTATAGCTGTCAGAAAGACTTCTACAAATACGGCTTTTAAGGTACACTATATTCTATATCTGTGAACCGGCCATCCAGCCTCGTAGGTATATCTCTTGATCTCTTATTGTCAATCTCTAACATTCTCAAAGACTCAGTAAAGAGCCGGATGCATTGAAAGGTGCATGTCCGATTCTGACGGAGACCTTTCCTTTAGAAAGATCTACCCACCGAAGCCTGGTCATTTCTCTCGTACATTAGCAAAAGGTCCAAACACAACAACTTGGATTTGGAACCTTCACGCAGATGCACACGATTTCGATAGCCACACAAGTGACTTAGAAGACATTTCTCGTAAAGTGTTTAGTGCGCACTTCGGACAATTAGGTGTTATCTTTATTTGGTTAAGTGGGTGTGACACAGTATATGTGATGTAAATTTACTCGACAAAGACCAACCATACGTTTTCAGATGTTTGGTTGAAACGTCTTAAGTCTCGAGGTTCGATTGATGTTTGGCTTTATTGAACAAAAAAGCAAAAGAGGGGGGTATGATCCACTTTCATACTCTCTGTCTGCGAAAGCCTTTTCTTTTTTGAAAGAGTCAAACTCCTCTTACTAATTACATCAACTAATGTGATAACTTAATGATTGAAAAAGTAATACATTCATTAAGGTAGGATGTTCAAAGAGAATATTCCAAATAAAAGTCATTAGAAATCTATGACGTTTGGAATTTGTTAGATGGAAGCTAAGTGAGTCAAAACTATGACTTTTTCGACTTTGAACACGTTTGTGCTCGTTTTTTTACTTGATTACGGAAAATTTCTTTATTGGCAGTCTAGTTTTTGGAAGCTCATTGGAGTGGATGGATATCTAGCACTCCCAAAACAAGGGAGACTTGTTTTCAACAAACTCTGCGATACCAGACCGAATTCTTGACCTCACTTCCAGGAGTGAGATGTTAACAAGAGTGTTATTGGATCCTTGTTTTGTTCTTTGAAAAATTATTTTGATTCAGAATTCATGTCAAATACTGGAACAACTGGGCGTATCCCACTATGGCTTATTGGAACAGTAGTAGGAACTGCTGCTATTGGTTTACTATCTATTTTCTTCTACGGGGCATACGTTGGTTTAGGTTCTTCTCTATAAGCAACCCCAATGCCAAAACATTTGGCACAATCTTGAGACCGGTCTTTCTATGTGTGACATAGAGTGTACATGACCTGGTCCCAACGATTTTGAGTAGGTCAACTAATGACTTGGGTGATGAGAAATCATCACAAAATGACCCAGGGTGAGCGCATTGAGTTCGACCCCAGGATTCATTTTGAAACTGAAGGAATACATTAACAATCACAAATGACGGAATTTATTGTGAATCCATTCGCAGAACTTGCTGAAGTTTCAGTAGGAAAACATTTTTATTGGGAGATCGCTGGTTTTCAATTACACGGACAAGTTTTACTTGTTTCGTGGGTTGTATTAGCGATTATTGCAGTCTTATCGTTTTTAGGGAACAGTAACTTAAAATCGACTCCAGATGGTCTTCAAAACTTCACAGAACTTGTAACAGAGTTTATTCGTGATTTAGCGAAAACACAAATTGGAGAAGAAGAATACTTAGCATGGGTACCTTACTTAGGGACTGTGTTCTTATTCATCTTAGTATCAAACTGGTCAGGAGCTTTATTACCATGGCGTTTAATTGAATTACCAAGTGGGGAATTAGCTGCTCCTACAAACGATATTAACACTACAGTAGCATTAGCTTTATTAACATCAATCTCATACTTCTATGCTGGGATTAAGAAAAAAGGCTTAGGTTACTTCAAACGTTATGTTCAACCAGCAGCGTTCTTACTACCAATTAACGTTTTAGAAGACTTTACAAAACCGTTATCATTAAGTTTCCGTCTTTTCGGGAACATTCTAGCGGACGAACTTGTTGTAGGTGTATTAGTAGCTTTAGTACCTTTATTTATCCCAATTCCAATTATGTTATTAGGGGTATTTACAAGTGCCATCCAAGCCCTAGTATTCTCAACATTAGCTGGAGCTTACATTGGTGAAGCGATCGAAGATCACCACTAATCAAAGCAACCTTATAGAAAGCGAAGGCCTTTGGGCCTCCGCTTCGTAGTATTATTGGCGCGTGGTTTTACAACCTTTTCCATAGATGAAAAGGTTAACTAGCGTTTTTCATTTTGTCTTGACTTCTATGAAAGATTTTACAACATATCTCTCAACAGCTCCTGTAGTTGCCCTAGGGTGGTTTACAGTAACAGCTGCACTTTTAATTGAAATTAATCGTTTCTTCCCAGATCCATTAGTTTTCAGTTTTTAATCATTAACTTTTTCCAGGCAAAGAAAGGAAACTCTTTTCTTTGCCTAAATTTTGATAAATGTGAGACTTTTACACATCGTGAGACCCATTTAGAAATTCTAATGAGTCCGCATACTCGGTTTTGATCAGGTTATGCCTACTATTCAACAATTAATTAAATCAGCTCGTGAAAAAGTTGGAAAAAAACCCAAAGCACCAGCTTTAAAATCATGCCCTCAACGTCGTGGGATTTGTTTACGTGTTTACACTGTAACACCGAAAAAACCAAACTCAGCTTTACGTAAAGTAGCTCGTGTACGTTTAACTTCAGGTTTTGAAGTAACAGCGTACATTCCAGGAATTGGTCACAACCTTCAAGAACACGCAGTTGTATTAGTGCGTGGCGGACGGGTGAAAGATCTTCCAGGGGTACGTTACCACATCGTACGTGGTGCTTTAGATACAGCCGGCGTAAAAGTACGTGCTCAAGGCCGTTCAAAATATGGGGTAAAATTAGCCACTGCAAAAGCAGGAGCTAAATAATTAACACCCTTTCTTTTCCTGAGCAATCGACGTTAAATTCAACGATTGCTCAAATTTTTTAAAAATCCCACAAAAGGGTTATCTTAGGTTACCAAGTTGCTTGGTCACCACGACGGTATTGTAAGTATGCTGTTACAAATAAACCAGCAATTGTTACTGGTACTAGACCTAATACAATTCCAGATAATAGAGGTTCAACCATAATAAAAATTCGAATCAAAAAGTTTTTACAAAGGTATTTAGACAAATAAGATGAATACTCTGTTAAGAACTGACTTAAACGGGCACACTTATGGACAGGTCTGTGTAATCACAGAGCGTCAAGAAATTACTCTAAATCAAATACAACTAAACTCACTTCTAATTAATCATGGGGATAGAGGGACTTGAACCCTCACGACCGTTGAAAGTCAACGGATTTTAAGTCCGTAGCGTCTACCATTCCGCCATATCCCCTTTTCTTTTTTGGTTTGGATCTTATGTTATAAATTATAACATGAAGAAGGTTCAAATAACAAGTAAACCTCCTCGGAATAGATCTGGGACACAAAGGTCCCAGACGTTGGAAGTCACAAAAGATAAAGAAAACTGAACAAAAAAGAAATAAATTTCTTCCTGCAGGTTTTTATCAACAAAAGACAAGACTCGGATTTGGGGAATTCAGCAGTTAAATAATATCCCTCTCATTACAAGAAGGCCTTCGCTTGTTCTCCCATCCTTTTCAGAATCTATCGATTCCTTTTTCCTGTTTGGCGATGGAGTTCGGGCTACTCTGAAGTTGAAATAGACAACTGAGAGACTCGAAAAGACAGAGATCACCTAAATCTTATTTATAGATTCGGTTTCAAAGCTACCTAAAACGGCTTTCCAATTGGATAGCTTTTCTTAGAAATTAAAACATGTGGGTAGAGTCCTAATAAATAACGAAGGATACCCAGCCTTCGATTGCCTCCGTGGCAGGAGACAATATATTCAGTGTAAACGAGGTGGTTACTAAAAACCAAGACTCAAAAAAAGATTTCTTGTACTCGATCAGCTAAACCCCTAGAAAACTTAAGGTAATCGCATTAAATGGTTCACCGGTGTTAACACATTCGATGTATTCGGATCTTTTAAACGATATAAGCCAATGTCTAAACATAGTGCTTGTAATTCACACACCACAACTTTGAACGACTCGGGTGTTCCAATATAAATTTCTTGGTGAGTTAAAATATTTGACCATAGGGTCATTCGTCCCGTTAAATCATCTGACTTTAAAGTTAACATTTCTAACAGTGTAAAAGCCGAACCATACCCTTCTAATGCCCAAACCTCCATTTCTCCTAAACGTTGACCTCCGTAATTCGAACGTCCACGTAATGGTTGTTGAGTAACTAAAGAGTAGGGACCGGTAGATCGAGCGTGAATTTTATCATCAACTAAGTGCACTAATTTTAAAATATAAGCAATCCCTACTGTCACCGGTTGATCAAATAGATCGCCTGTTCGGCCATCAAATAAACGTACTTTTCCAGGATGATTCGGGTTGAATAACCAAGGTTTTTGACACTCACGACTAGCTTCTTCCAGCTTACTAAATGTAATCGTACGCGACGCTTCTGGTCCATAAAGTTCGTCAAAGGTTTGTACTTTGATGCGTTCCATTAAATAATGAGAAGCTAGTCCTAATAAACACTCATAAATTTGACCTACGTTCATACGTGAGGGAACACCTAAGGGGTTTAATAACATATCAATGGGTGTCCCATCTGGTAAATAAGGCATATCTTGACGTGGTAAAATTTGTGACACAATTCCCTTGTTTCCGTGTCGACCGGCCATTTTATCTCCCACTTGAAGTTTTCGTTTATCTGCTAAATATAAATGTACAACTTGAGGACTTAAACTGTCTGAGTCCGTTTTTAAAATACGAATGTCGATAACTTTCGCTCGTAACCCACGTGCCGTTCGCAGAGAACTATCACGATTAGTAGGTAGTTCTTTTTCTAATAAGGTGTAAAGAAGTCTTTGGTAAGGTGATTGAAAATGTTGTTGAATAGGAGTTACTTTACCAACTAAAATGTCCCCTTCTTCCACCCACGAACCTAATTTAATAATTCCGCATTCATCTAACCGTTCAGATTCACGATGGGATAATTCAGGAACATTCGCAGTAATTTGCTCCATTCCAAATGGGGTCATTTGGGTTTCAATTTCATAACGTTCAATGTGTAAAGACGTATACACATCATCAAAAACTAAACGTTCATTAATTAAAATTGCGTCTTCATAGTTGTAACCTTCCCAAGGTAAGTATGCAATAAAAATATTTTGACCTAAAGCTAACTCACCATGCACACTAGCTGATGAATCGGCTAATAAGTCACCACTTTCTACCCAATCCCCTTCAAATACAGCTGGGCGTTGAACTCGAAAAGTGTCTTGATTGGAACGCTGAAAGCGCTCTAAAGAATAAGTAATCATAATTAAAGAGCAAAATCCGTTAAATATATAATGATAGACAACCTTATTGTGGTGTTGACTATTGATGAACCGTATTGGTTCTAATGAAACAAAACTAGTGTCTGCAGAAAGAGACTTGAGTTAATCGTCTAGGGTATAACCTTGAATGGTAGATCCACTAACATACATAATGTACCCAGATTTTTCACTCAATACTAAGTGACCAGAGTCACTCATCACGCGTGCTTCTAATCCGGTGCCGACTAACGGACGTGTAGGTCGAATTAACGGCACAGCTTGACGTTGCATGTTTGATCCCATTAGGGCTCGGTTCGCATCGTCATGCTCTAAAAAAGGAATTAAGGAAGTTGCGACTGAAATCATTTGGATGGGTGAAACACCTGCATAGTTTAAGGATGGACGTAATGTTAAAGTAAAATTCGGACCCGAACGAGTTGGGATCGGTTGTTTTGGTAAAAAGCCTAGGGTACTACATTCTAAATCAGGGGTAGCTGCTTGAATACTTTCTTCTTGTTCAGCGGTTAAATAAATTAAACCTTCTTCTTTTAAAACAAAACCTTTATAAGCTTTATAAAACGGACTTTCTAAGAGTCCCTGAAGACTGACACGCCCATAAGTTGTAACTGAATTTACTAATCCAGTATTTTTACCTTCTGGCGTTTCAATTGGACATAATCGACCATAATGCGAAGGGTGAATACCTCGTACAGCTAACGTAGCAGTATCACGAGAAACGCCTCCTAACCCTAAAGATGTTAAACGTCGTTTATGTGTTAATTCTGCTAAGGGGTTTAATTGGTCCATTAATTGAGATAAGGGGTTCGTCCCAAAAAACTCTTTGAAAGCACCATCAATGGAATTTGAGTTTACTAAAGATTCGAGTTCCATATCTGGATCGACATTCGGAGCACTTAATTTTAAACGAATACTATTCTCAAGACGTAATAAACCTAAATTTAATTGAACTTGAATAAGTTCACCTGCTGTTCTTACTCGTTTATTTTTTAAATGGTCAATATCATCGGTTTGAGCATCACCACTCTGTAATTGGAATAAACGATCTGTAGCAGCTAATAGGTCCTGAACGGTTAGTGTTGTTTGCATCGGATCTACATTAATATTCAATTTTTGATTCAATGCAAATCGACCTTGAAGCCCAAGATCATAAGTGCGTGGATTCATAAATCGTTTAAAAATCCATTTACGTCCGAGCTCAGCAGCTAATTTGGGGTCGGAATTATTGGCCAAATTTAAAGCATAACTTAATTGACACCACGCATCAGGCGGTGTTGCAATTGGAGTTAAAAACTTCAGATCTTCTGCATTTGAGGATTTAGTAGAAGAGATTCCAGGTAGAAATTGTTGCTTTAATTTTTTTAATTGGTTGGCAAACTTTAAAGCAGAATTACCTGAACGCCCATATTGAGTAAATAAACTAAAAAGTAAACGATCAGTTAAACCAAAAGCCAATAAAATCCAGAAAAATGGTAATTTTGGACCTTGTTTTAAACGTGCCCATAAAATGGACTCTTTATCTAATTCAATCCGTAACCACGTTCCTTTTAAACAGATAATATCTGCATAATAACGTTGCGCGGTAAAATCCGGTTTTGTAGATGATTTATCTGCGTGCATTTCATGTTGACTTTCACGGAAGTAAATACCGGGACTACGAATTAATTGATTAACCACAATTCGTGGAGAACCGTTTAAAAGAAAATGACCACGATTAGTCATTAAGGGTAAATGGGCTAATAACATCCATTTAATTTGAATTGTTTTGCGTCGACGATCCGTGTATTGAACAGGCATCCATAATTTAGATACATAACTCTTTTGTTGGAATAGCGTGTCTTCCAAAGAGCAAGTTGGCATTTCAAATTGATAAAACTCTGGATAAAAAGTGATTTCAACATCATTGTCTGCACTGGTAATCGGATTTCTTTTTTGAAATTCATGCATAATACCGTTTTCTAAAAAGTTAAAAAACCCGCGACGTTGAATTTCCAAAAAGTCTGGCATGAAAAACTGATCACGATTGGGCTGTTGTTTTCCAAAAATCGGTTGTGGTGTAGGAGTTGGAAGACCAGGAGTCTCCGTTTCTAAAGGGGGTGTTAGAATCATAATGACAAAACTGACATTTGAGAAGTGACTCTTTGAGAGATTACGTACTAAAAACTTCGTCTAGAGTAATCGCAGAGGACACTGTTGACCTCAAAGAAATGACACATCTTGCATCTTTTTAAGCATTACAGATTAAGAAATTTATGGCTAAATATTAGCAAATAATAAAAGTTGGGTATTTTGTTTGACCTATGATATACTACACTTATATCTTTGAAAAACTACTTGAAACAATGACAAGTTGTAATAGTTAAGTTTTAAGCTTTTTTCGACATGAATTAAAGCCAGCTTCATTGACCTTCCTTTACGTGGCTTTACATCTCCACCCTCAAGGGTCCATCTTTTTGGTTATAGAGCCCGTTTTTCAAACATCTCTGGACAGTGGAACCTTTCGGATTCCATTAATGTATCCCAATCAACGCCTCTGGCGATTTGAACCTCACGTGATTCATTAACCTGACTAAACATTAGCAATGAGCATTTCTATTTTTTATGACTACACGAAAATCAGCTGAAGCGATTACTTATCCTATTTTTACAGTTCGTTGGTTATCGATCCATGCTCTAGCGGTTCCTACTATCTTTTTCTTAGGATCAATTACAGCAATGCAATTTATTCAACGTTAAGTCTTTTAGACATTGGATCACTTTTTTTTTAAGTAGATCCTGTTGATTAAAACCCACCGATACTTTCTCTGTATCAAAAAGTTGTGGGTAGATTCATAGGTAAAAGAAATTTAAAAAGGCTAAACAATCAGTGTTAGACCTTGCAACTCTTTTTGATTTTTATGGCTAGACCAAATCCAAACAAACAAGTCGTAGAACTAAACCGTACAAGTCTTTACTGGGGATTATTATTAATTTTCGTCCTAGCAGTTCTATTCTCAAGCTACATCTTTAACTAGTTTGATCGAACAATCCGAGGCTTTGACCTAACTCACCTCGTTTTACATAGACATAAACTCACATAAGGTTTTTACCTTTACGTTCTGTCTACGCTTATTCAGTTCAAATCTTTGTCTTACGTTGGTAAGCCCAACCGAAAACACCAAGCTGAATTTGGTAAAAATTCAGCCTTGTCTTTTTTTTAATTTGCTGGTTTTCAAAGAGTTTCCTCGCTTACGTATTCTGTTTTTCAATGAACAGCCAACGTCAATTTAGGAGATCTATTTTTTATAAACAAAGAACTCTTTTTTCGTTCTTAGTCTTTTCGTTCTCATGTCGTATCTTTTATCTTCTAGAAAATTTCTAGACTTCCGCACAACCCACCTTTCTGCAGTTTTAACCCCACAATCCGAAAGTCCACCCCTAGCCTTTAATATGGAATGTGAGACTGGTAATTATCATACTTTTTGTCCAATTAGTTGTGTTTCGTGGCTTTATCAAAAAATTGAAGACAGCTTTTTTTTAGTGATTGGGACTAAAACGTGTGGGTATTTTTTACAAAATGCATTGGGGGTAATGATTTTTGCCGAACCTCGCTATGCAATGGCTGAATTAGAAGAAAGTGACATTTCAGCCCAATTAAATGACTATAAAGAGTTAAAACGTCTCTGCCTACAAATTAAACAAGATCGTCAACCCAGTGTTCTTGTTTGGATTGGAACTTGTACAACCGAAATTATTAAAATGGACTTAGAGGGAATGGCCCCAAAAATTGAACAAGAGTTAGGGATTCCTATTGTGGTGGCCCGTGCTAACGGTTTAGATTACGCTTTCACTCAGGGTGAGGATACTGTGCTGGCTGCTATGGCTTTACGTTGTCCAACAGAAAGTCCTCCACCTGCCTTAGAAGATGGTACATCCGTACAGACTCACCCAAAATTAGTCTTATTTGGCTCCCTACCAAATTCAGTAACTAAAGAGCTTACAATGGAGCTTAGTAAATATGGGATTCAGGTATCAGGCTGGTTACCGGGACCTCGCTATGGTGATCTCCCTACATTGGGTGAGAACGTATATGTATGTGCGGTTAATCCATTTTTAAGTCGAACGGCAACTACATTAATTCGTCGTCAAAAATGCCAGTTTATTAATGCCCCATTTCCAATTGGACCGGATGGCACTCGCGCGTGGATTGAGAAAATCTGTGCTGAAATGGCGCCTCTATCTCCAACTTTACAAACGCAATTGTTAACCAGAGAAGCGCAAAGTTGGGAAGCGCTAAAACCTTTAACAGACCAAGTGAAGGGTAAGTCTGTCTTTCTAATGGGCGACAATCTTTTAGAAGTGTCCTTAGGGAGATTTTTAACCCGTTGTGGCATGCGCGTGTATGAAGTGGGTATTCCTTATTTAGACCGTCGTTTCCAAGAATCTGAATTAAGATTATTCCAACAAACTTGTGAAGAATTAAATATGCCATTGCCACCTATTGTTGAAAAACCAGATAATTATTATCAAGTACAACGGATTCGTGATTTAGCTCCGGATTTAGTGATTACTGGGATGGCACACGCCAATCCGTTAGAAGCGCGTGGAATTGCAACGAAATGGTCTGTTGAGTTTACCTTTGCCCAGATTCATGGCTTTTCAAATAGTCGTATGATTTTAGAGTTAATTCTTAAAGCGTTAACCCGTCATTCCAAATTAGCGTTAATTGGTTAATTCTGAGATCGAATTAAAGTTGTTCTTTTAATTGAACTTTGTTATCATAAAGTTGATTATATCGTTAATACTTTTCTTTCTTCTTGTTTGATTTTGAATGAATTACGCTCTTTTTATAAGATCGATGGTTCTTCAGCACGGAGGAACTTTTCCTCTGTTCTTCATTTAATATTTTATCCATGGGACAAAAGATGAATCCATTAGGGTTTCGTGTAGGTATCACGAAACAACACCAAGCACAATGGTATGCTCGTTTTCATAAACACCAATACGCACAAAGTGTATTAGAAGACCAAATGTTACGTTCAACATTAGCTAAATTATTACCACAATTAATTGAAGCTAAATTTGGAACAGCAAAACAAGCACCAAAAATTTCACACATCAAAATTGAGCGTGGGTTAATTCCATACGAAATTACAATTCAAATTCATGCTCAAGATTGTGAATTAATTAAAGCTGCAATTGACAAACTAGATGTAAAATCAACGTTACTTCAAAAAACATTAAAAGCTCAATATGTATTAGAAAAAGCTTCGGCAAATGCTACTGACGTTTTAATGGCGGCACCTACGGAAACGGAAAAACCACAAGCTCGTGTGAAATCAAAATCACCAGCCTTACAACGTTCAACGACAAAACGTTTAGCAAAACGTCAATCAGTAGCTGAACGTTTCCAAGCACGTTTTTTAAATAATATGCTTTTAGTTAAGAAAGGTGGCACAATTACACGTCGTTTACAAAATACAAAATGGAAACGTAATGCAACAGGGCCAGTAGGTAAGAGTTTAGTGTTACGTAAACAACCAACACAATTAGGTTCATTAGTAACACAATCAACGTCGATGAAAAAATTTGTAAACGTATTTGTTACAAAATTAAATCGTGATTTCTTAAATGATTTAAAAGTAACGTTAACTGACTGGAACGTTTTTCTAGAAAAACATAAAGAAGAGCAAATTCAAAAATACGGTTATTTACGCTATGCACCATTAGGTTACAATCCAAAATGGAGTTTAAGCCGTTTAGAAACTTTACAAAACCAACCTTTACCTGTATTAATTCAACTAGTTAAAGCGCTACAAACACGTGCGATGAGTCAGTTAGAGTTTTTACGTCGTGAATATATGGCTTTTGGGACTCTATCAAAATCACGTTCATTTGCGTATTTCCAACGAATTCGTTTTATTAAAGGGTTACGCCAATGTATTGAGAAACGTCGTTTAGAACAGGTTCAATCAGGTTCTGCACAACAAAGTCGCGAAACAGATGCTGTGTTTAATGCTAACCAAGCTCAATCTGAAGAAACGTTAATGAATTTTACAAAATTAGCGTTACGTCAAAAGCTAACAAACATTACGGATGAAAACCGTAAAGTAAAATTTATTGAACACTTACAAAACTTAGTACGTACACACCGTACGAAAAACTTAGCTTTATACTTAGGAACGTTAGCAGAATCACGTCAATACTTACGTCAAATCCAACGTTTTACAAAAGATAACTCAGAGTTTTTATTTGGTGTACAATTAGATTCGGTACAAAGTCTTCCAGAAGACAAACGTCGTGAATTTGTTGCAAACCAAGTAACAAAAACATTAGGTCAAATTTCACGTAAGACAGAAAACGAAAAACAATTCCAAGAAATCTTTGTACAACAATTCCAGAAACAAAAAGCTTTAGCACAAAGCAACCTTCAGTTATTGCCAAAAATTTCATTAAAATTCTATTCTGTGAAGCCTGAGATTCTAGAGACACAAGCTTCAGTAGTAGCTGCATCAATTGTAGATGACCTAGAAAAACGTAAAGCATTCCGTCGTGTAATCAAACAAGCAAAAGAAACTTTAATGAAAACAGCACGCGTAAAAGGTGTGAAGATTCAAGTTTCAGGACGTCTAAACGGAGCTGAAATCGCTCGTTCAGAATGGGTTCGTGCTGGTCGAGTACCACTACAAACACTACGTGCCAACATTGATTATTCATACAAAACAGCCCAAACACTATATGGTATTATTGGGGTAAAAGTATGGATCTACACTGGTTACACAAAACTAAAAAAGAATTTAGTAACAGTGTAATTACAATGTCGGTAACCTCTTAGTCATTCGATCTAAATGACTATACTTTCTCTGAACTTCAGTTACTTGTGTGATCTGGAGTTCAGTGTTTTCTGATTTTAAGATTTTAGTAAGCGCGCTCACTCAAGGATCGATTTCCTAAGGGTCTCGCATTCGCAGTGACGCTTTCATTCAAAAAAGTCTTCGACTTTTTCTCACTATTGTGAGTGTTATTTTATACATAGATAACTCTTTATGACTAATCTTTCTTCCTCTCTGACACGAGAGTCAACAACCACACCTATTTATTTTTGGAACGTTCCTTTTGATAAAGGTCGTCTAAAAAATTTTGTGGCATGGTTTTATAATCAATATGGCGAAGCCAAAACAGTTCAATTATTAGAACACTTAAAAAGTTTAGGTTTTCATTATGCAACCGAAGCAGGCATTTCATTGGGTATCGATGATTTAGCCATTCCACCGAAGAAACGTGAATTATTAAACCAGGCAGAAAAGCAAATTTTCGAAAAACAGATTTTTTATTCTCGTGGTGAAATTACTGCTATTGAACGTCTGCAAAATTTAATTGAAACTTGGAATCAAACGAGTGAAACTTTAAAACAAGAAGTAATTCATAACTTTGAACGTACAAATCGCTTAAATCCAGTTTATATGATGGCTTTTTCAGGCGCCCGTGGGAACTTATCCCAAGTGCGTCAATTAGTTGGTATGCGAGGCTTAATGTCCGATCCCCAAGGACAAATTATCGACTATCCTATTCGTAGTAACTTTCGCGAAGGATTAACCTTAACCGAATATTTAATTTCTACATATGGAGCTCGAAAAGGGATCGTAGATACAGCTTTACGTACTGCGACAGCGGGTTATTTAACCCGACGCTTAGTGGACGTAGCTCAGCATGTTATTGTGTCTGAATTTGATTGTAAAACTACGCGGGGTATTTACATTTTTGATTTAAAGGATGGGCCAAAAACAATTTACTCTTTCGAGCAACGTTTAATTGGGCGGGTATTAGCCCGCGATATCAAAATGCCCCGCAAAAAGCGTAAAGTTCTAGCGACACGTAACCAAGAAATCTCTACTGAATTAGCTCAGAGTTTAGCTAAAGTAACCAAAAAAGCTATTGTACGTTCTCCATTAACGTGCCAAACTCGTAATTTAGTTTGTCAATTATGTTATGGGTGGAGTTTAGCCACTCAAAAATTAATGTCCATTGGAGAAGCAGTTGGTGTAATTGCGGCTCAATCCATTGGAGAGCCTGGAACCCAATTAACTATGCGTACCTTCCACACAGGTGGGGTATTCTCAGGGGGTGTAACTGATCAAATCCTCTCACCAATGCCAGGGACGATTTCCTATTTAAATGCCATTCCGGGAACATGTATTCGTACACCACAGGGTGACATTGCATTTTTAACAAAAACTGTAGGTCAATTAACGTTACATGGGGCCAATAATGTGACGAAAATTTTCCAATTACCACCAGCAACTATTTTATTTGTACGAAATGGTGAGCAAGTTCAATCAAAACAATTATTAGCCCAATTCTCAGAAACCAGTGAACAACAACGTGGTGATGCTGAGCAAGTTGTCTTTTCAGATATGGCTGGACAACTGGTATACACCCACATTGATCTTTTAGAACAATCTTATGATAAGTACGAAGACTTTCTATTAAAAAGTCGTGGTTGGGGAAAAGTTTGGATTTTATCAGCACACTTATACCAACCACCTTTTTCCTCTGAGACTTTTGGACAATTTTTAGACTTTGTGGATCCTTACTGTCCTTTAAACCAATTAAAATGGTCAGTACCAAACGGGTATCAACTACAGCCTCAATCTCTCTTACCAACAATGAGCTCCCCTGTAAGTTTGGCCGCCTCTCAAGAAAGTTCGGCTACCAACTTACTAACGATGGATGTACTAATGCCTCAAGAAACAGAGTTTTTAAGTACACCTACTGTAGTTAATTTGAGTGCTGACACAACGCAACAACACACTCAGTCTGTCCTTCCTACTAAAGTCGACTCAACTTCGATTGTACGTTCGGACGTTTTAGGGATCACAAATATTTACCCCTTCCAAAATTATTTTAATGAGGAATTATTTGATAAATTACCTTTAACCACAAATAAGTTTAAACTCTATAATGAGTTAGGATCGACAGATCAAACTCAAACTATGGGTACTAAAACGACAGACCCAATGCTAGATATGAATCAGTCAAAAAATTGGGCTTATTTAAGCAGTTTTTGGGCTAACAATAATATGGACGATGAAGTTGTAAACTATCCACAAAACTCGTCACTAAGAGCCCCTAATGGGCCTAAAGACTTAGACTTTATGGAAGATGTTTTCGATTTAGAAAAGAACACAACACAAAAGTCCATGCGTAAATTCAATTGTGAGATTCAAAAACCATTGGCTAGTGTAGGTTTAACCGATATTCGTTTTATGAACCAAGTTTATTGGACTACATTGACATCAAACTACTCACCGTTCCGTTCGCATCTAACAGTGTGGCAACCATTAATGCCAACGGTGGACAAACATTACAATTTAAACTCATGTGGTTGGGCTGGAGAGCCGACAGATTTATTCCAATGGACACTTGAAAACCGACAATTAGCCTTCTCGGGGATGTTCTATCCATTAGTTTCACCCACTCACGATCGTCAACAAACGGTTAACTATTCGAGACTTACACAAGAGACAATCAAGATTCAAAGTTTGTCTAACTTAACATCGCTTAAAACTACTTTTGAGTCTCCCCCAGATACCAACTTTAGTGGAACTGGCTATACTTCTTTCCAAAAACTACAACCATCAATCATTGGAAATAGTGTGAAGGCTCTGACTTCTCCCACACGAGTTGTAGAACCTTTAACCCATCAAGAACATTATTCGACAACGTCTTCGGTTGAAGGGTATTTAGCAGTTCAGCCCACAGATTTAGCCGAGTCTATGAACCCTTCTATGTCAGAAGGTTTTATTACCCAAAGCGCGTTCTATTATCTACCATCTGATCACGTGGTTGAACAAGCGGGACCCATGAACGTTGATACCTCATTCCAAGTTACCAACGCGCAAGGGCATCAAACGAGACAACTGGATTTACCACCTGGTCTGTTAAGAGTTAAGGCTGTTGAATCAATTACACAATCTCAGGCATGCGACGGGCTAGCAACTCCATTAACAAGTGGTACTCTTTACCGCACCTTAGTGGAGCAAACTTCAGATTTCTATAACCAATTTGAAGTGGCAACGCACAAGTCAACTGCAAAGAGTAATGTAATTATTGATTCTCCTATTGCTACTCAATTAAACCCAAATCTAAATTTAGTACAATGTAAAATTATCCCAGGCTGGACATTTATCCCTCTACAACCTGTCAATCATCTAGGAACACGTCCGCGTTTCTGTTTACCTGGTGAACAGGTAGCACCAGAAATTCGGCTAGACACAACAGCAACCTGTATGGAATGGCACACTTTTGAAGAACCTTGGGTAGATAAATCAGAATGTTCTATCCATCGATTAGGTAGCCTGAAATCCTTTAAGCCAAAAGTCTGGATTCACGGAAAATTTTCACGTTGGTCTGTAGATATTCCTTCTAAATCGGTTTCGTTTGGTTTTATTCGACCAGTTCAATATCAATCCTTAGTAAGTGCGGCAGTTGCAGAAACGTTATTTATGCAAGAAAGTCGTTCTATCCTGGATACTCCAAGCTCTGAGCTTTGGTCTCTATATCGAACACCACAAGGTGTTAAACAATATCGCAGCCTAGCGACTTCAAATTTTGAATTAAAACCTCATTATCAATTCATCCCTGTTAATCCTGAACAACTTGGGCTTGTGCTAGATGATGTAAGCTCCGTTGAAGAAGTACTACATAAATCCGTAAAATTCAAAGTAAAAGGAGCTCGTTCAAAAGGAAAACAAGAACTGAATCAGACGTTAGACCGATTAAATGCAAAATTACTTCCATTAGCTAACTTCTTAAGTTTCGGCAAAACAGGTCGATTTAGTAATGATTCGGCTCGTTCGAACTTTAGAAAGAAATTCGATGATCTCAACCGTCCAGGAATCTTCGCGGCAGTATCACCAAGCATCAAATCGAATTATGTTTCGAGTCTAAATATGTTAATGAGCTTCCGTGCCACTTTAAGTGGATGTGCAGATCCTGATCCGATTGCTTATAACTTTACAGTCAATAAGGGATTGTCGGTACCCCTAACCTTAAACCTGAGTTTAACAAAAACAATGGCGTATTTTTTAAATCAACGCTTGTTAGCAAATAATTATTTTGAGGGTGATTTCTATCATTTACAAACTGATGTATTACGCGCACCTTCTGGCTCAAATCCCTTTGTCAAAGAACTGAGTACAAACCCGTCAACACTGCAGCTACACCGTTTCCCAAGTGTACAAAACCAAGTTCAAATTTCGACAATGCCAGAAAATGCAGGAGTATGCTCAAACGCTGTTGTGGGTCAAACAAAAATTCTAAGTTCGTTTGAAGGTGAAATCTTATCTTCAAATCGTCAAATGTTTGGAGTTACGTCCAAAAACCAACATATTTTATTAACTCCAAAAGATTTAGTAAGTTTTACCTTAGCGATTCCGACAACACATCAAAATGAAACACACTCTCAAAATTCAGTGCTGGTGAAATATGCTAAACACTTTGACACCTTCATGACCAATAAACGTTTAAAACACAAGTTAACTAAATGGTCAAAAACTTATGAAGCATTCTTTGATCCTTTCCATGACCAAACTGATCAAGAACAACCCACAATTCAAAAATCCATTATGTATAAAAATAAAGTCTATAAACTTCAAAATCTGGAAGTTGGTTTAACCAATTTTTCAACAACAGGAAATACCATTTCTTATGAAATTGGAGGCTTTGTAAACTACGGTAGTGCAGTGTCAAATAAAGCAGCGATGAATGTGTCAGGACAAATTATTCACTTTAATGATTGTTTATTAACTCTTCGAAAAGGACAATGTTTCTTAGTATCACCTGGAGGGATGGTTCATATGGGCCATGAACAGTTTGTTCAAAAAAATCAACCCATTTTAACCTTACCTTTCCAAACATTTAAAACGGGGGATATTGTGCAAGGGATTCCAAAAGTTGAACAATACTTAGAAGCCCGAACTACTCAAAGTGGACGTTTTTATGTACAAAGTTTACCTGTCTTAATGCAAAGTGTATTCGAACATTATATGACCGAATACCCACTGCAAAAGGCGGCTCGTCAAACGATTTTAAAAGTTCAACAACTAATTGTAGATGGTGTTCAACGAGTATATCGTTTACAAGGTGTCAGTATTGCAGAAAAACATTTAGAAGTAATTGTGCGTCAAATGACTCGTAAAGTACAAATTATTTATGGTGGACAAAGTGGGTTCTTCCCGGGTGAATTAGTTGACTTAGACTTGGTTGAAAAATTAAATCGTTTATTAACAATCCCGATTATTTATGAACCAGTCGTGTTAGGAATTACACGTGCTTCCTTAGAAGTTGATAGTTTCTTATCTGCAGCTAGTTTCCAACAAACCACTAAAATTTTAACGCTTTCAGCCCTGTTAAAAAAATATGACTTTTTAAAAGGCTTAAAAGAAAACCTTTTAGTTGGGAATTTAATTCCAGCTGGGACTGGGTTCCTTCAAGTGTTACCGCCATCTAACTTTTAAATCAACAGTGATTTTAGGTATCTAAAATCGTATTATAGCTAGCCTAAGTGATCCTTAGGCTAGCCCCTTACCCTCTTTTATAAATCTGGGCAGCGACCAAAAAATGCAGCACAGACTTGCTTTTTCATTTTGAACTCAGTAAGATAAGAGATATACTAAAACCATCCGCGGAGCCTGCTTAACTCAATCGGTAGAGTATCGGTTTTGTAAACCGAAGGTTACCGGTTCAACTCCGGTAGCAGGCTAACTTTAATCTGAAATCTTGACAGAATCTATTAAAGAAAATTGCTTATGTTCCACGACATTGTTGGAACCATACATTATGTATGTGGAAGCTTGATTTTTAATCTTATAAAATTAATTTAACTCTGCTTATGTTATCAAGAGGTTCATTTACTTGGAAAAAGACTTTGTCTGACCAAGATTTAACCCGTTTTTTACGTGTCAAGAAACACAACTTATTGCGCCGCCAAGTTGCTGGACAAATGGCACCTGTAACAGGATCGTTCTCTGCACCAGAGATGCCTGGGGATTCAGATGTAGTAACTTCTCCGGTACGCCAATCTGTCAAACAGACGCCAGTTTACAAGGACCAGGCTATTGGAGGTCGAGAAGCCCCATCTGTACTAATGCAATTCCCTGAGTCCGTTTCAGAAAGTCCGAAAGACGACTTTCATTATGATTTTTTATTAGAAGGCCTCTTAACTGAATGGCGCACACGACGTAATAACTTATTTAACCCACCCCATCAAGCGAAACCGTCAAATCGTTCCTTTTTCCCACAACAATACAAACAGATCAAATATTGGACGTGGCCTTTTTTAGGCATTGTGGCATTAACATCAACTTTACCTTTAGGACGTTCTGTACAACCCCCATTACTTTCTCCTGCTCAACCTTTTTACGTCTCAATTGACCCAGAACATTTGGAGCAGGAGAGCCAATCTGACCTATCAATGGTGGAAACTCTAGTCTATAATCCAAGCCAGAATACATCGCAAGCAAATGCGTTATTTGATCAAACGCTGAGTTTAGGATTAGCCACAAATGAAGTGGTTGTTTCAAAGCAATCTGGGCAATTGCAATACCCGATGGAAGATTTTGATTATTCCAAAATGATCTTAGACTTATTAGTCAAGAAAACACAATGTCATTCATTTGCAGCTAAACGTGGCTACGTTGCCAATATTGTATTTACAACAAGTGACTCAGAAAGTTATCTGCCCGTTAATACTACAGACACGAGTGAACCTCTCGTAAGAACTGTTCCTGACTCGTTAGAAATTACTGACTTAAAAGATGTAGTCTATAGCCGTGGATTTCTAATCCCAATGATGTATAATAAAGCTAATTGGGGGCACCCAATTAACCCTCTATTACTTCGCCAGGAGGAGAAAAAACTAGTTTACGATTATTTACATCAACTTTTAAGTACGGAAGCTGATATAATGCGACGTCACCGACGTTCCATCCAATTTAGTTCACGTCAAGTGGATCCCAAACTACGTTTAGAGGCTTCATTAAAAGAATTAAGTCTTTTAAAACGCTTTGCAACTTCTGGCAAACCACGCAAAATTAACATCAAATCAAAACCTTGGAAGACACTGACTACCAAAGATTGGCTGAAAGGATTGATTTTAAACACAGAGAGTGTAACTCATGCTCTGGGAGGACCAACCCAACAAACGGCTAAGGACACAACTCCAAAAGCAGTAAGTTTACGAGCACAAGATTGGGCAACATTTCCGGATCAATTTACGCGCATTTCGAAAAGACCTGAAACACAACCAGAAACAGACACAGCTTCTTTCTTAAAACCATTAGTTGACCCACAAAATAAACTAGAAAACATTATCGCTTTTAGTAAATCACCACCAGTCCAAGAAATGGTTCAAGAGCTATTTCGAGACGCCGTAGTAGTAAGTAACTATTTATCAGAATGTTTAGACACTTGGTTCACAAACTGGAGTTTAATCTACTCAACGACGGAAGGAGTGATTAACGACTCCACATTTACTGCGCAATTTACTAAACAACCAAAACAAGTTGGTTTAGCAAAATGGGCCCGCCCATATTTAAATCAAACACAAAAAGTGTATGACTTGCTCGGTGAGGATTCCATGACTCGAAGTACTAAACCTGAAGAACTCTTCTATGCTTACTTAACATATAAACCGCTAAACGGTTTAACAAATCCCGTTCCAGTATTGTCTAGTTCAACCTTACGAATGTTGGAACGCACGCAAGGTCCATTAGAATTTAACTATTGGCCTGTTAAAAAGCGTAAACGTAAAAAAGTAGATCACCCAACAGTTGGAAATGTGTTAAAAACGTTTGTATTCCGAAGCCCTTCTTTTATGGAATACCCTCTTTTCACTGACCGACGCGATCAAGGAAGACGACGACGTTCTATTCGTTATTCACGTGTTGGTTTAGCAGTGAAAAAGCGTAAACGTATTTACCCACGCCCACAGTGGTTACGTAATGTACTTTATACTCCATTCCTTAAATTACGCCATCCTGGAACTCCCACACCAGATAGTGGTAAATTAAGTATTCCGAAGACCAATGTGGCTCAGATTAAGTCGAATCTGAAATTACAAAACCAGTTAAACCCTCAATATTTTAATTCAAACTACCCAAGTTTATTTCGTCAAACACACGTACCACATCGGTTAATGGTAGATATCCCTCAAATGGCTGATCGTAATGTGTTTCGAGTAGCTAAATGGGCTGCCCCAAAATCAAAAATTACAGGTTGGCGTTCTATTCTGACGGGTAATGAATTCGCACCATACACAAATCATTTAAACGCTACTTTCAAAAAATTAAAATCAGACACTCTAAATACGAGAGTAAATAATAAAATTCAAGACTTACCACAATGGTTTTGGAATGGAAACCCAACTAACCTCGAAGGTCTACGCTTCAAACAAGATTTGGTTCAATTACCTGTTGACCAACCGAATTCAGAAGTCACAAGCACACAGTTACTATTAAATGAATTACGTCTAGTAGCTGCCCAAAACAAAATTATCTATAACCGGTTAAATAGCGCTATTGCACTACACCGGGATAAAACTGGGTTTATGGCTGAAGAACGTCCAGAATTAACAAAAATCGACCGAACACGTAATCTAAATTGGAGAAATCAAATTTGGCCACAGGGCTGGTTAAATATTGGGGTCGCTCCGCTAACTCAAGTGGAAAGTCAATGGATGTTAAAACAAAGTCATTTATTAAGAGACCCCAAAACAACGGATATTTATGATTTATGGCAAACAAGTAAAGTCAGAAAACTAACAACGGCTTTCCGAGAAAGCAAACAAAAAAGTGTATTTCGTTTACGTCTTCCATTTGTAAGAGCTGATAAAATTCATCCGGTGACCGTGAATCGCTCTTGGAAAAAGGTCAACGTAATGGATACCAAGCTAAACGCATTTGGATTAGTGAATAAAAGAGCGCAATTCTACCCACGTCAATTAAAACTACGTTTTCAAAATGACCGAGGACTAGCCTCACTGCAAAACACAACATTAAGTCCTCAAGATATTGAGATGCAAAAAAATATTAATCACTCAGTTCAATTTTGGTGGGGTGAAACAGAAAATCATCTGCTTGCTCTCGTTAATCCAGCCGGTACTCAACCATGGAATATTTTTGAAGCTTTCATGTCGACTCCACAATTAACGAGTGAATCCCAAAGTATCACGATTAAGTTGGTAAACGGGTCTCTGATTCTGTTACACATTTCGTTATTATCTTTCTTAATTCAATTACCGGAAGTTCGCACATTTTTAAAATTTTATTGTTTAGTGTTTAACCGTTTTGCAACAGGTTACCTTTGGATGGCTGGAATGTGTTATCATTTGCTGCGTGAATGCGTATATGAAATCAAATTTGCATGGTATTGTGGGCGTGTCTTAATGTTCCCACCAAGCCGACAGCATCCTACTTTCTTCACGTATACGATGTTAATCAAACAAGTATTCCATATTGAAGCGAATACACCTATTGCTGGTCATATTGTAAGTCGGGGATTTAAAATTACGCGCGATGAGCTACCCAACACACTCGCTGATAAGGTCTTCTTTAATGATTATTTCATTGAGTATTGTAAAGAACGCTACGATATCCTTGTTGTGCGCGAGAGAAAACGTTTAAGCCGTCTTAAGATCCAAGCTCAACTTGACCGAGAAGACGACGCGCGCAAACGCGAAGAAGATGCTAAAAAAAGTGAAAAGCAGCGCCAGCGTGAGGAAGCACAACGTCAACGTCTAGAGAAACTAAGAGAAAAAGTCAAAAAAGAATATTTAAAAGAGGCTCGACGTCAAGCACGAGTGGATCGTGATCAAAAAATTGAGCAAAAACGTCTAAAAAAAGCTGCACGTGACGTAGCAAGCGACTTGTTAGATGAAATTACATACGCAGCCCCTATTAAGGATGTCGATAAGAAACGCCGAGATCTTGACGACGTTTTAGCGCTAGAACCTACACCATTAGCGTTAGCCGCAATGGAAGAAACGACAGAGGAAAGTAGTTCGGCTGAAGAAAATAATTCGGGGGCAGAGAAAGAAAACGGAAACGGATCTGGTCCTACAAGTCCTTCTGAAGATGAAAAGGCGTCTCAGTCAGAAACCGAGGGGGACGACACAGCAAAAGAAAGTGATCAAACTAAAGAAGCTGATGAAGTCAGAGAAAAAGGCCGTAGCTCGGATCAAACCGACGACGAAGCTGATCAAGCACAAGCTCTCCTATTAGCTGACGATCCGGATATCAATGCGCTTCGTAGCGAAGTCTATTCTGATGATTATCTGAACTTCTGGTTGAATACTGCTGTCACTTCATCCAAACAAGTACGAATGCTGCAGGAGCATGCTCGAGCTAAGAAAACTGATCGATTCTATAACGTGTTGCCGGGCGATGTGGGTGATTTAGCCCTTCTTGAATTTGGCTCGGCTACTGATTCTTTAAGTATTCATTTAGCCGAGGTCGAACAAGACTCATTAGCATGGACATACGAATTAATGTATCTACAAGAACGTGTTAAGGCCGAAAGAAAAGTATGCCCGGATAATGTACCGTTGGTGACTCCGCTGTATCAGCGTGTTTTATACACCCGCGATTTAATTGAGGCAGAATTAAGCCACAAAGTAAATCAAGGACTTCATAAGCTTGCACAGGCTTTAGCCGGTCTGTACTTCATCATTTTCCGTAAATCTTATCGTTTTTATTACGCCGTAGATACTGCAATTGATACCACACGTCGTCTAACAGTGCAGTTTTTAGAAGAACCTGGAGAATATGCAATGAAAGCGCTGAATGAATATTTCTTAATTGCCTTTATGTCAGACCTATTAACGTCTAAACCTGATGAAGCGGAAACGTTAGAAACATTCCGAGTAGAGTTTTATACTCGACAATTCAATGCGTTAGGCCCATTAGGGGCGTTAGTTCAACGTCGCTTACATCGTTTATACGATGATTTCTATATTGCGTGGACTAAACCGGATTTAGACTTATTTATGCGTCACCAAAAATCTTTAATCTTCTGGAATATGTGGGGTGCTTTATTAATCCGTGCAGTGGCACGTTATAAACTAAGTCTAGCTGATTTACTTTCAACTAAAGAGGAACAAGAAAAATTAGTAGAGTGTTTGATTACTGAATCAGATTGGAGTTGGACACAACAATCTCTAATTCAGTTCCAACCTTTATTCGACTTGTTCAGTGTAGGCAAACGAACATGGAAAGATTTTACGGTATCAACAAGTTCAAAACAGCTAGGAGATCCGATGAGTTTACAAAATGTCCTATATCCAGAAACGGATTCAACAGCTGTCACTAAAAAAGGCGTAACACAACTCGACAGTTTCGAGAAATTAAATCCAGCCGATGTGTTATATGCCGATACTCATGCTATGTCGATGGATGAACTAAGCTGGCGTTGGGGTGCTCAACAAATGAATATGTATCACTCTCGTTTAAGTCTTTTAGGTGTGGAATATCAACCTGCAGGTAATCTTCAAGCTGTACCACAATTGAAATACTATAATACGACACATACACAATTAGGTTGGGTCATTCAAGATAATTTACGTACAACGTTTAAAAATACACCATCGAAAAACGCATTAATTATTGGTCCTCCAGGACCTGAAGTCACGAGTTTAATCCGAGCTATGGTCGGTGAATTAGAAATGAAATTAATTACCGATAATGCTCGTCGTTATACAACTGTTATTAAAAACGTCGCTATTGGTGTTCGACACTTAAAAGAAGTTTTCTATTCTGTTTCTGTAGAAGCACCGTGTTTATTCGTTTTAGAAGATATCCATTTAATTGGACGTCGTCGTGAACTGTTAATTGCGGAAGATGAAGAACTTTACTTACTAGAACCAACACAAGTGTCTGCATTAAACGAAGACTATGAAGAAGATTTTAGTATCGCGAAGTTAGACAGACACATTCTATTCGATTATGAAAAACCGTTTAGAGGTGATTACTCTTTTTTAATTAGTACAAACTGTTTTGCCTTTGATTACTTTGTAGAACCAGCTCCATCTCGACTACGTCGATTCGGACTTTTCACAAAATCTCCATATAAGTTAAGAGCGATTGAGCAAGAACTTGTGAAATTACGTGGCTTAGAAAACCTATCAAATGCACAAGCAAAAGCGCCTTCTTTATCATTAACAAGTACAATGGAAGCCCGTAAACCTGTTAAAGAAGTGAAAGCGGCCCCTAACTCACCTCTAACCGTTGCTATTGAAAAGAACAAAAAAGCTTTTAGACCAAGACGTACGGTGAAAAATATGCCACTACAAGGTATTTCTTGGGATATGTGGATGTTATTATCGAGATATGATTATTCAATTAGAAGTAAGGTTGCTTTATTAGCAGTCTTAACTGATGATGCTGTAGGTGAACTAACTGATATGATTACTGACTTATTAGTAATGATGGATACAGTTCGAGCAACACGAGGATTAATTATGTTTGCGACAACTCACGCTCCGACTTCTCTGGACCCAGCTCTACGTCGTCCGGGACGACTAGATGAAACTCTAACCGTTCCGCTCTTTAGTAGTTCTTCGACACGTTGGGAAATTTTAAATCAACGCTTCGAAGATTATGATCCTCTACAAGAATTAATGCCTTATGCTGTTGTTACACATAATTACTCAAACTATGAAGTAGGTGAGCTAGTTATGCGAAGTACCTTAAATATTCTACCGAAGAAAGTAAGTTTCGGACAAACAAAAGAACCTTCTGCCACTCCAATTGGTGCTTTAAAAGCACACATGCATATGTCATATCTGGAAGCCTTTATGAATTCTAGAGGGTTTAAACAGTTAAAAGCACAACTACCAGATACAATGGAAGTATTAACTGAAATCAACGGATCTGATATGCAAACCCGTCAACGTAAATTTAAAGCTAAAGTAAATACATTAACTTATACATTAGTCGGTGCACATTTAATTCGTTGGAAAGCGAAAGTAATTACAGAAGATATGGAAGGGCCACTAACCTACTCGATTGAAAAAGTAAATCCAATGTTATCGCGTTTAGAGCGTCAACATCAATCGGCGCAGTTTTCTGTAACACGTATGCGAGACCCATTAACTGTACGTGAACATGTAACAAACTCGCTTGCACCACGTTTTGCTGAAACCTTCTTTACGTCTTCATTACTAAACCCAAGACATACATTGGGTCCTGATAAAGAAATGTCTGGATCACAATTAACATTCCAATTACGTGAGAAAACGAATTATGTACCGTTAACGTTCCAAAAATTCGAATTAGCAGCAGCGCACTTTAAACCGACTGGCATTTCACCATTTACAAGTTTCTTCCCAGCTTTCCGTAATAACCTGATTACGTTAGGCGTGCCAGCAAGTCGAACAAGTGATTTTATTAGCAGTGTAATTCAAAAACGAGCGATTTGGACAAAAAATTTAGTGGTTTTCCGTCTATTGTATATCCCGAATAATCAAGATTACCGAGAACCACAAGGATTACCTACGTATGATGTGGTGGATCCATATCGAAACTTTGAAACGCTTCAAAAAGAACAACGCGTGTTATATCGTCCAGGGAATTTAACCATGAACGAAAAAATCGAAATTCATAAGACTTATCGTTTATATTTAGCTTTAGCCGAACGTACCATTGAGAATTGGCAAGGTGGCTATAGACCTGAAGAATTACGTTTATTAAAACGTCATGTGCTGCCATCGTTAGAGGAATTAAACTCATTAGCGTTAGTGATGAATCACCCAAGTGGCACAAATAAATTCTATCGTAATATGACTTTACGTCAGCGTTTCCATTTAATCGACCAATGGTGGAATGCTCACTTAGAGGATTTTGACACCGAAACGACATTATTAAGTGATATTGAAACACGTACCTTCTTTGAACCGGGTCTGGGCGAGGATGTCGAGATTGAATATCCACAACCAGAACGCTATTATAACGTCCGCTCACGTCGTTGGGTTTGGAAACAAACAGCTGAATCTTGGTTCATGAAGGGATCGAAATTTACTGATGCCGCTGCATATCATTACATGGTATGTGCTTTAACACGTTGCTATGAAGAATTACATAACAACCGTGAATCCTTAGATCATTTAGCCTATACATTCCTAAAGTCAGGAGATTTATCTGAGTTAGAAACGTTTAGCCATTATACACGTTTTTATCAATCAGACGTATAATTGATTGATTAACTGACTATTAAATTAAATTGATTTGAGTGTCCTTTGAAGGACACTCAAGTCGAAAAAGAAAACTAAAAATATCCCAGATGAAGAATACCAATGACACAAACTAATTGCTAAAGAGTATCGCACTCAACATATGAGGTTTTGTTTTGTGAACTTAGATTGCCAAGAACCAGATTTGAACTGGTGACACAAGGATTTTCAATCCTCTGCTCTACCACTGAGCTACCCCGGCGATGTGTTGTAAAGAAATTATAGCGTAAATTCTTGGAGAAGGCAACCTTTCTTTTTTAAAAAGGATTTAGACCACTTTTAGGGAGCCGAAACTCCCTAAAAATGCCTAAAATCAAAGAACCTTAAAGACTAAGAATTAGTCTAAAGGACGCATTGATAAAGCAGGTTCATCTAAACGGTCAATACCTTTTTCAAAACCAGCTGCTGCAGCACGTGCACGACCTGCGTGCCATAGGTGTCCAATAAAGAAGAAGAAACCTAATACGAAGTGTGAACAAGCTAACCAACTACGTGGAGATACGTAGTTTACAGCGTTAATTTCTGTTGCTACACCACCTACTGAGTTTAATGACCCTAATGGAGCGTGTGTCATGTATTCAGCAGCACGACGTTCTTGCCATGGTTGAATATCATTTTTTAGTTTTGATAGGTCTAATCCGTTAGGACCACGTAATGGTTCTAACCATGGACCACGGAAGTCCCAGAAACGCATTGTTTCACCACCGAAGATGATTTCACCAGTTGGTGAACGCATTAGGTACTTACCTAGACCAGTTGGACCTTGTGCTGAAGCTACGTTAGCCCCTAAACGTTGGTCACGTACTAGGAATGTGAATGCTTGTGATTGAGAAGCTTCTGGACCTGTTGGACCGTAGAACTCACTTGGGTAAGCTGTGTTGTTGAACCAAGACATACAACAAGCGATGAATCCCATTACAGAGATTGCAGCTAGACTGTATGATAGGTAAGCTTCACCAGACCAAACGAAAGCACGACGTGCCCATGGCCATGGTGTAGTGAAGATGTGCCAAATACCACCAAATAGTAGTAATGAACCAATCCAGATGTGACCACCAATGATATCTTCCATGTTATCAACTGATACGATCCATCCATCTCCACCCCAAGGTGATTTTAGAAGGTAACCAAAAATTACACCTGCGTTTGTAGTTGGGTTAGCAATAATACGAACGTCACCTCCACCCGGAGCCCAAGTATCGTATACACCACCAAAGTACATAGCTTTGAACACTAGTAACCAAGCCCCTAAACCTAACATGATTAGGTGGTAACCTAAAATGTTAGTCATTTTTGATTTGTCTTTCCAAACGTAACCAAAGAATGGGAATGATTCTTCTAATGTTTCAGGACCAATTAATGAGTGGTAAACACCACCAAATCCTA
>Ga0315908_10000586_pt1 | contig 28669 bp, 35 predicted proteins | sample LakEriMetagenome_12_FD_203520 | JGI IMG/M metagenome (GOLD analysis project Ga0315908, IMG submission 203520) | Freshwater fungal communities from buoy surface, Lake Erie, Ohio, United States - Buoy 4 MA124 | ecosystem: Environmental > Aquatic > Freshwater > Lake > Lake biofilm | place: USA...
ACCCCTTGCATCGCCCGGCCTGACCGGTACGCCGACGGCTCCCACGGCGACAACCGACACCAACACCACGCAGCTTGCGACGACGGCCTTTGTACTCGGGCAGGCGGGAGCTACTGCGCCTGCGATGGACGGCACGGCTGCCGTGGGCAGTTCCTCGCGCTTTGCCCGCGCTGATCACGTTCACCCGACAGACACGTCGCGTGCGCCGCTGGCCTCTCCCGCGCTGACAGGTACGCCCACAGCACCGACGCCTGCAAACGGCACGAACACCACCCAGATCGCCACGACGGCCTTCGTAAGGGCGACCCGGCTTGACCAACTCGCCGCACCCGCAGTGGATCTGGCGCTCGGTGGCTATCGCCTCACGGGGCTTGGCGATCCGCAGGGCGCGCAGGATGCCGTGACCAAGGCCTATGTCGACCTCACGGTGCAGGGGCTTGAGCCCAAGCAATCGGTGCGGGCGGCGAGCACGGCGAATATCGCAACCTTGTCCGGGCCAATGACCCTCGATGGCGTGGCGCTGGTCGCAGGCGACCGGGTGCTGGTGAAGGATCAGACGACCGCCGGCCAGAATGGCATCTATGTCGTGGCCGCTGGGGCTTGGACCCGGTCTGCAGACGCCGATGTCTGGGGCGAGCTTATCTCAGCCTATGTCTTTGTCGAGAGCGGTACCACCAATGCGGATATGGGCTATCTCGCCACGGTGGATCCCGGCGGCGCGCTCGGCACCACGGCTATTACCTTCGTGCAGTTCACAGGTGCGGGACAAATCCTTGCAGGCGCGGGTCTTACCAAATCTGGCAACACGCTGGATGTGGGTGCAGGCACCGGCATTGCGGTGGCGGCCGATACGGTTGGCCTCACGGGGCAGGCCCTGGCCCTTCATACCCTTGCCACCAACGGTATGGTCGCACGCACCGCTGCTGCCACGGTGGCGGCACGATCCATTGCTGTCAGTGGCGCCGGGCTTTCTGTCACCAACGGTGATGCCGTTGCCGGAAACCCGACACTCGGCCTCACGGCAGCGTTGGCAAGTGTCGGGAATTTGACACCGGCTGCGGATCGTCTCGCGTATTACACCGGCGCCTCGGCCGCTGCCCTGGCGAACCTGACGGCTTTTGCCCGCTCGCTTCTTGATGATGCCGATGCTGCCACCGCTCGCGCGACGCTCGGGCTTGGCACACTCGCCACCCAGTCATCTGCGTCCGTCAGCATCACCGGTGGGTCTATCGATGGCGTGGCTCTCGACGGTGGGACGTTCTGACCATGCCGAACATCCTGTTGTTGAAACGCAGCGCCGTCGCCGGACGCGCGCCAGTCCCGGCTGACCTTGTGTTAGGGGAACTCGCTGTCAACGTGACGGACGGCAAGCTCTACCTTAAGAAAAGCACGAGCGGCGTCGAGAGCATCGTCGATGTCACGGCCGGTGGCATGACCGATGCCGAACTCTTCGCAAAGGTGACTACGCAGGATGGCGCGGGGTCCGGCCTTGATGCTGATCTGCTTGATGGCACCCATGCCAGCGCCTTTGCGCAGCTCGCTGGGGCGACCTTCACTGGCGTGGTCACAGCCCCGAACTTCGTCTCTTCGTCAGACGCGCGGCTCAAATCTGACATCGCGCCCATCTCGGACGCGCTGGCCAAAGTTCAGGCGCTAACTGGCGTCACCTTCACCATGACGGGCAGCGATGTGCGGCAGATGGGCCTCATTGCGCAGGATGTTCAAGCCGTCGCGCCAGAGGCCGTCGTCGAGGCAGAGGGCATCTTGCGCCTCGCTTACGGTAATCTCGTGGGCCTCCTCGTCGAGGCCATCAAGGACCTCGCCCAAGAGGTCGATCAGCTGAAAAGGACCGCGCCGTGATCGAGACCGGACTTTATGCCATCACCAATTGCGGTGTGCCGCGCCATTACGCGGTCGATGTTAAACCCGACTATGTCTCCATTGCCGTATTCGAGTTCGCAAATCCTGGCACGGCAACCGGCATGGGCGGGGTCATGCTCTGGGCAGATCTTCTGCCGCATCTCGAGGCGCGGCCTGCCTTTGGCAATCAGGCGGGCTTTGTGGATATGGCCCACAATGAATGTTTTGTTCCGGACCTCCCTGACGCGCCGATGGGGGCTATCTACAAGGGCCGATCTGGCCTCTTTGCAACCGGCATGCGGGGCCATGACGAAATCGTCGATCACGCGCTGATCGACATGGCTGTCGGCGCTGATGGACGGCCGCTCTCCTGGCGAAACCGCTTTGCCCGATCAGCCCGCGAAAAGATCGACACCTCGTTCCGCTACCGGGCACTCGAAGGCATCTCGAACGCGCTGGTGGTGTTTCTGCCTTTGGTGGTGCCCTTCGATCAGGCCCGGATCGAGGTCCTGTGCCAAATCCCGCCGATTTTGCTGAACAGCACAGTGCAGGCGGGCACGATCGATGATGTGGCGATCCCGAAGGACGGGCTTTGGTACAAGCAGTTCTACTTCCACGCCTTGGGCCCAGAGGCTGCCACTGTGCCAGCCGGTGGGCGAGTGGATGTGCCTGTCGCGCTTAGTTGGAACGCGGATGGTTCGGCCTTTGCCCATGCCATCGCGCTGAAACTGGAAAGCGACGCGGGCTATCTGCCGAAACGCCGTCTGGTCACTGCCGCTGATGGCACGGGTAGCTTTGCCATTGAGGCGCTGGGGCTATCCCCGGGCGACCGCATCGCCGTGAAGCTCAACACCGAGCATTACACCGCGATCGGCAAGATCGTGCTGGAGGTGGTGTGATGGAAATCGCAACCACGAGTGTATTCCAGGCGATCTATCCAAGCTTTGTGCTGCACAAGCATTGGGAGATGCCCGAGGGCTTCAATGACCGCCTACACGCGCTGGCGGCCGAGGATGCCGAGGCCAATCGCATCCGGGAGGCTGGGGATGGGCGCAATGTCGGCGACCAGACCAACCACCTCGGGCATCTGCGCCATAACTTCCTGACCGACCGGCAGGACCCGGCGATTGCGGTGCTCGCGCAGATGGTTGCCGCGGGCGTGCAGGAATATTTGCGGCTCGCCTATGGATACGACCACACCGGCGACATCCGCATGATGTCTGACACCTTCTGGCAGCGTAGGTCGTTGCGCGAAAACGTCGGCATCAACACCCACACCCATATCCAGACCGACATCGTCTGTACCTATTACCCGCGGGTGGTGCTGGACGCTGATTGCCCAGGGACCTCTCTGCATCGCGGGGCAGTGCGGTTTTACGACCCAGCCAATATCGGCAAGCGGCTTTGGCCCTGTCGCAACCCGGACGCATACACTGGCGGCTGGTATGCGGTCGAACCAAGGACGGGCTCAATGCTCATCTTCGAAGGCCATGTTCCCCACGACAGCACCTACTTCGAGGGCGAGGAGCGGATGTGCATCCCGGTCCTGTGCAGCCTCGACCTTCCCAATTCCCACTGCAAGGCAGGTCTCGCTGAGATCCTGGCCCATCAGGCGCAAGGAGGCAGCCATGGCCTATAAGGTTGGAACGACAATCGTGATCGACGACACCGGCTTCGTGGATTGGTCGCGCATCGCCAACAAGCCCGCGATCGGCAGCGGTGATATTACCGATGTAACGGTTGTGAACGGCACGCCGACCTCGGGTGCGACTGGGTCATCAACAGGGGCGGTTTATGGAACTGGCACCATTAACACCACCTTCGGCGGCACCACGACCTACAATTGCTACGTTGAAAGCCTCTCAGGCGGCGGCACGACCGGGTCAATCACGATCACGGCCAACCGCAAGACCTTCAATTGCAACTGCGCCTGCCGGTGCTGATGATGGAGGTCAGCAGCACCACCTTGGACCTCTGGCCGACGCGGGTCACCTTCTTTGAAACGCCGGTGGACTGGGACGTTAACCGGCAGCTCGCCGACGAGGCCATCGCGGCCGTAAGGGGCAATTCCACGCGCCTTTCTGCGGCCGAGCGCCGGGTGCGGGGCATCCTAGAGGGCAGCGAAGTCGGCCAAGCCCTGAAATCCCACCTCTTTGCCTGCGCGCGCGCTGTGCTCGGCCCCTGGGCCCAATACCTCGACCCCCACCATTGCGAAAACCGTGCCCTCGTCATCAAACCCGGTGGCTTCATCTCGACACACAAAGACAGCCGGGAGGGGGACCTCACTTGCGTGCACTTCCTGACCGGCAGCGGGGCGGGCCAGCCGGTGAACTCCGTCGGCACCCCGCGCTTTGTGATCGAGGATCCGTCGCGGTACTTCGATGAGGGTCGGCTGCCCTATGAGAGCCGCCATGGCTTCTCGGTCAATCCGAGGCCAGGGCTCTCGGTCTTCTTCCCCTCACATATTCCCCACAACCAGCACCCCTATGAGGGGAGCGCGCCCCATGTGCAGGTCGTCGCGAACTTCCGCGTCAATCTGCCCGTGGCGATCGAAGAAAGGCTTTTTGACTGATGTGGTTTGATCTGACGCTGGAAGCGCGGGATGGCAGCCGCCATTCCGTCCGCTACAACCCGCACACCCCGGAATGCGAGGGGCTGCCCTTGGCCGTTAACCCGGGAACCTTCGCCTCGGTGCCGCGTGTGGCCAAAGACAAGCCTCTGGGCAAATCCCGCGCGCCTCGGTTGCTCAAAATCCAGCTCGGGCTCTCGTGCAACTATGCCTGTAGCTATTGCAGCCAGGCCTTTCAGATTGCGGATGCCACGGTCTCCAAACTTTCGGATGTCGAGCACTTCTTGACCGAACTCGACGGCTGGATTGCCCAAGCCCCAGAAAAGATCGAGCTCTGGGGCGGGGAGCCGTTTCTTTACTGGGCCAAGATCAAGCGGTTGGTGCCGGCGTTGGCGGCGCGGTTCCCTAGGGCTGCCTTCTCGATCATCACGAACGGATCACTACTCGACCGCGAGAAGCTCGACTTCATCGCAGAACACGACATTGCGATCACGATCTCGCATGACGGGCCTGGGCAGCATCTGCGGGGGCCTGATCCGCTTGATGATCCGGATAAGCGGTGCTGGATCGAAGCCCTGCTGGCCGAGCGGCCGGGGAGGACTGGCTTCAACGCGGTGCTGACGCGGGAGCATCACGACCTTCGGGCCCTGAAGGCCTGGTTCGCCGAAAAGGTCGGGCCCGACATCTTCGTCGGGCTAGAGGGCGTGGTAAATGTCTATGACGCCGCGACCGCCATCGGGACGGGACGGTTTGAGCCTACGGAGCTTAACAGCCTGACGCGGTCGATCTTCGAGGCGCTGGTGGAGGACCCGAATGCCTTCGGCCTCGGGGAGCGCATCAACGAGTTCTATGCCTCTATCCAGAGTCGGCGGCCCATCGAAGCCCTCGGCCAGAAATGTGGTATGGACAGCCCGGACGCCATCGCCGTCGATCTGCGCGGCAATGTCATGACCTGCCAGAACACCGGGGCTAAGGGCGTTCATAAGATTGGGCATGTGGCCGAGTTTGAGGCGATCGCGCTCGACACCGCAACGCATTTTGCATTCCGAGCGGAATGCATGGCTTGCCCCGTCGTTCAGCTCTGCAAGGGGTCCTGCATGTTCCTTGAGGGGGAGTTCTTCAAGCAGAGCTGCGCCAACGAGTTCGCGTTCAATATGGGGATCATGATGGCCGCGGTGTGGCATTTGACAGGGATGGTGGTGGTGGGGATCACGTTAGGCCGCCGCCTAACGCCCGGTGCCAACGATGCATCCCTTCCCCAAAGCGCAGCCTGAGGCCACCAAATGGAAATCGAACTCTGGACGCTTTTCGACGCCCTTATGAAATGGGTCATCATTCCCATGGCAGCACTCCTTTGGGTCCATAACCAAAAAATTGGCGCCCATGAAAAAGAAGTTCTGCGCATCATGACCCTGCTCTCCGAACGAAAGGAACAGCGCGACGAGGATCGCGCTGAATTGAAAGAGGCGCTGCGCGATCTTCGGGCCGCGATCCTGCGGCTTGATCAGCGGTTGGCGGATTTTGCGCTAGCGCAACCTGCGACGCCGCCAGCTGGACGCCCAGCCGCGGCAAGGCGCGCGAAGAGCTGACCAAGACCGACCATCGCACTCCCCTGCCCGTCGCATCTGCGGCGGGTTTTGTCATTTTAAAGGACAGCACCATGGCAGACCCGATCCGAACCTTCCGCCACTTTGGGGAGGTGCCAGCAAGCCTCTGGCGATGGAAGAACTTCTCGCCCGCCGAGATTGCCTGTCGTGGCACAGGACAGCTGAAACTGCACATGGAGGCCCTCGACAAGCTGCAGGCGTTGCGTGACCGACTGGGCAAGCCGCTGATCCTTCGCTCAGCCTATCGCAGCCTGGAACACAACCGCGCAGTGGGCGGAGCGAAAGCGTCAAAGCACATGGATGGCACGGCCTTCGATATTGCCATGAGCAATCAGGATCCGGTTGCCTTTGAAGCCGCAGCCCGGGCCGTGGGGTTCCTCGGCTTTGGTTACTACCCCCGCTCAGGCTTTATGCATATCGATCTTGGCCCAGCGCGGATCTGGGGCGAGAGATTCCCCCCGCGCGCCACAGCTTTTGCGCCCGAGGCGCCACCAGCACGCGAGGTGCTGGCGAACAGCCGAACGCTGCGTGGAACAGGAGCCGCCGGGGTGGCAACGGTCGGGGCTGCAGGGGTCGAAGTGGCGCAGGATGTCTTAGCTGAGGCGCAAGGGGCAGTTCTCCCGCTGGTGCCTTATCTCGACACTCTCCGTTGGCTCCTCATCATGCTGGCGCTGGGCGGTATCGCGCTGGCGGTATGGGCGCGGATCGATGATTGGAAAAAGGGCCTGCGCTGATGTGGGCGAGCCTCGCGGTCGGGCTTCTCGCCCGGCCATGGGCGCGGCGGATGGCGGCTTACGCCCTCGTCGCGCTCACCATCGCCTTGTTTATCGTCAACCTCCGCCGCACGGCCGAGCGCGCGGGCCGCGTCGCCGAGCGGTTTGAGCAACTGGAGCGCACCGATGCAATCCACCGCCAGATGCTGGACGCAGCCGCGCGCCGCCCTCGCAGCCGCGACGATCTTCTTGACCGCCTGCGCGAGGGTGGGTTCTGAAACCCCGCCCAGCGCCTGCCCACCCGTGGTGGATTACAGCTGGGCTGAACAAACGCGCCTAGCCGACGAGGTCGCCGCGCTACCGGAGGGGGCGGTGATCGTTGGCTGGCTCGCCGATTATGCTGTTTTGCGCGATCAGGTGCAAACTTGCCAATAACCGCGCGGTCCCCGTCACGAAATCGAAACCGGGATCAGGCTGTTTCGATCGGAAGTGCTCCATCAATTCGATCACGCAAATCTTTACCAGTTTTCGCAAAACCAAGTAGCCGGGCTGTCGCGACGATCAGGTCTTCTCTCGGCATTTCTCCGCTTTCGGCGATCACGCGTGCCGCCGCTGCCCGAATTTCGATTGGCGGCAGAAACTCAGCCTTGGCGGGTGCATTGTCGCGCGAACGATCATGCACCGGGCAGTTACTGCGCTGGGCCTCGGTCATGGCAAAGTCGCCATCCATCACAACTGCTGCCGACCGAACGGCAAGGGTGAGTGCTTGATCCGACGCGCTCTGAATGCGCCCACCGGTGCGCGCCTTGCCAGAAGCTGCAGAGACCCGACGCGCAACCAAGTCACGATGGATCAGACCCTCAGCAGTGACGATCCTGCTCACCAAGTCGACCAGAAGGTAAATCGGTGCTTTATGGGGCTCGACGTTCATCATCACCTTGAAATTCGATAGCAATTAAGCTGGCGCGCTGAGCTCAGGCGGTGGCGGCGAGACCGCCTCAGCCAATGGCTCTGCTGCCGTTTCCACAGCAGGCGCGCGGCGGCCGCCCGTATTTGCACCCGAAAACGCTGGTTGGCCAAATGAAAACCGCCCGCGAATTTCTAGGGGAAAATCTCAATAGGCGTGCCATCTCGAACCATCGAGTAGATCTCCTCGATCTGCCGATTGCTGACGGCAATACAACCCGCTGTCCAGTCTCGGACATTGAGAGGCTCTATTCCGCGTCGGGGGCCGCCGTGGATGAAGATATCTCCTCCGGGAGAGCGACCCTGTTCGACTGCAAAGGCAGCGTCGATCTCATTTGGATAGGAGATACCGATGGATAAATGGTAAAGGCTATCCGGGTTGCGCCTGTCAATGACGTAGCTCCCCTCGGGCGTCTTTCCATCGCCTTCGAACTGCTTGTGCCCTTCCGGTGCAAAGCCAAGACCAATAGGGTATGTTTTCAAAGGACCCGTTTCGCCATCAAGGAAAAGCAGTCGTTGGGATTTGTAAATCCGCAACCGCGTGACCGGTGGCCCGTCATAAGTTCTAAACTTCCCTGCGCAAGCAGACAGCAGAACTGCGACCGTGCCCAGCAAGAAAACGCGTCGTGTCCCGATAGATACCATGTGTGCTAGTGTCCAGTTCGCAGTGATCGCATCCGAGCGTTCGAGGCCGCCCTGTTCGATAAGGCCAGAGTGTCGCCTGACACCGATTACGGTCAGAAGTACCCTATTATCGACACCACCGAGACACAACTGGCAACACGAGGGAGCACCGACTCCACAGTGTTTCGTCAAGCAGGTGGGCTTCTTCCGAGGAAAATTATCCGCGAACTTAGCGTAACGACCATGTGAGACGTTGCGGTCACGGGCGGCCGACCAATCCAGGTTCGGGATACCATGTATCGCGATCAGATGGCGACCGCAGCGGACTAAGCAGGCGCGAGGTTCCTGGTTTATTTCTCTGGCTGAACAAATACCCCTTGTATCTCTAGCAGCTAGAGGTTGCATCATATCCAGCAAGTAGGCAGCCTTACATTAGGAATCTCCATGCTTCGAGCAGTCACGTCCGTTGTCCTGATTTCCGGCTTCCTCATTGGCAGCCAAGTTGGTGCCCAAGAGCTATCCGAAGCCAGGGTAAAAGAACTGGTTGCTGAGGCTCTCAGAGAAAACCCAGAGCTTGTCTTGGAGGCCTTGCAGGCGTTGGAGCAGCGCCAGGCCGAAGCTGAAGCCAAAGCCGCCCTAAGCGCGCTATCAGCAGAACGCAGTACTCTGGAGCGGGATTCAAACGCGCCGGTTTTAGGGAACCCCGATGGCGACGTCACTGTCGTCGAGTTTTTCGACTATAACTGCCCCTATTGCAAGCAAGCGGCCCCCGAGGTTGATGCCCTTTTGCAAGCGGACAAAAACGTTCGTCTTGTGCTTCGAGAGTGGCCGATCCTTAGCGAAGGGTCAGCTTTTGCCGCCCGAGCTGCCTTGGCATCAAGAGCGCAGGGAAAATATGCCGAGTTTCATGAGGCGCTTATGACCATGCGGGGCAAGCTTGAAGCCGAAACAGTCCTTCGCATTGCTGAAGAAACTGGATTGGATGTCGAAAAGTTGCAGAGCGACATGAAATCCCCGGAGGTCGAGAAACACATTGCTACATCGATGAGGCTTGCCGAGGCCCTTGGCTTCAACGGAACACCTGCTTTTGTCATTGGCGATCAGCTCATTCCCGGTTTTGTTGAGCAGAACCAATTGTTGGAAGCAGTGACGGCTGCTCGGTCGGCGGACTGAATGGACGGCGACCACGCAACGCCGCTCCTACCTTGATCGTGATACAGTGAACGGCGGATCTGAATGACTGCTATTCGTTCAGATGCCTGCTGCCCATGAATCATAGTACAAGAACTGGTGTTCCAGCCGGGACCTGTTCGTAGAGCTGAATGACGTGATCATTGAGCATTCTAATGCAGCCGTTGGAAACTGACTTTCCGATTGAAGATGGCTCAGTGGTGCCGTGGATCCGATAGTAGGTGTCCACGCCATTTTGGTACAGATAAAGCGCTCTCGCGCCGAGGGGATTATCTGGTCCGCCTGGAACGCCATCTGCAAACTTCGCGTAGCGGTCCGGGTCTCGGCGGATCATGTCATTTGTCGGACGCCAGGACGGCCACTTCGCTTTACGCTCGATGATCGCGGTTCCCTTGAATTCCAGACCGGCCCGCCCGACCCCGACACCATAGCGGATCGCTCTTTCAGTCTCGAAAATATGGTAGAGGTAAAACTGGTGGGGAATGACCAGGATCATTCCCGCCGTGTACTGCTCGCGTACTCGGACTTCCTTTGGTTGGAACTGCTCAGGTAGAACAAACGTATCCTCAGTATGCGCGCGCAAGATGCTTGGTGTTGTCAAAATAGCTGCTGTGGCGCAGCCGATGGCAGATCGTCTGGTGAACATATGGCCTCCGGGAACCGACTGGGAAAGATGCTGTATCCGTCAGGACCAGCTTCGCGGCGGAGGTAGTCTTGGTGAATAGGTTAGGCTGGGTCTTCGTTGTGGTACCAGCGCAAAGGCTAAGTCATTGCTCTTCGAGATAATTGAGCACTGCACTGCGGCCACTTCGGTGGTCCAGTGGCAAATGCTATGGCTGCTAGTTTCTGCGCATCCAGCACTAGCACATCCATTCTCTAAGGCGCCAAGCCTCTGAACCACATCTCCTGAATTGTATTCGAACGCAGTGCTGCGAAAATCAGCGCACACGGAGCATAGCCAGACGATGAGCAACAGCATTCGCATGAAACGATCATATGCCTCCGATGCTGAATCCTCAGTTAGTCAAAATAACGTGACCGGATACCTTTGCTGCGTGGGTGCCAAAAGACGCACAGGCAGTTTGGCTGATCCGATATAATCACGGTTCATGTCAGGCGGCCGGATAGCTTGAAAAAACTTCCAAGCTTCCATCGCGGCGAACGAGCAGAACGTCATAGGCGTCTCGACCGTCTTCTGATCCCATGCCCGGCGAGCCGTAAGGCATGCCGGGCACGGCGAGGCCAACTGCGTCAGGACGCTCGTCAAGAAGCCTGCGGATATCCGCAGCCGGGACATGGCCTTCTAGCGCATAGCCGTCAACAGTGCCCGTGTGACAGGAAAACGCCTTTGCTGGTATGCCATGATCCATCTTGAAGCGGATTAACAAGGTTCCCATCGACACCTCATCCGTAACCGTGAACCCCTGTTCGCGCAGATAGTCCACCCATGCATCGCAACATTCGCAGCCACGCCCCTTTACGACATGGATCGGCGGTTCTTCCTCTGCTCTTGCTGCAGGGGCTATGGCCAAGGCGGTCGCTGCCAGAATGACCTCGCGGCGGCCGATGCGATAGTCCGTCATCCACGTTCTCCATCGATCGCCGTCATGAAGCCGGTTTCGCTGCGCCAGGTGGCGAGGGCATCGAGATCTTCTGCCGAAGCAATCTCTTGTTCCGGCAGGGCATCCTGATCTTTCGGGTCAACCGGTCGGCCGTCGACACGAACTTCGTAGTGAAGATTGGGGCCGCTCACGAGCCCGGTCGCGCCGACGGCGCCAATCTCGTCTCCAGCCTTGACCCGTGTGCCCACGCGAACGTCTTCGGCAATTTCAGAGAGATGCGCATATCGCGTCACAACCCCGCCGCCGTGATCGATGTCGATCGTGGTGCCGTAGCCGCGGATCGTTCCCGCAAAGATCACCCGCCCGGCACCAGTTGCCGAGACGTCGGTCCCCACAGGTGCCGCATAATCGATCCCGGTATGCATGCGCACGCCGCCCAACACCGGATGGTTTCGGCGGCCGAAAACGGATGACAGTCGTGCGCCAAGTATGGGCGCCGCTGAACGCTGCACGGCTTCACCGTCTTCGAAGACTATGACTGGACCCGCGGCTTCGGTCGCAACGAGTTCGAGCACGCGATCCGCAAGTTCAAGTCTGGCGTAACTCAGGCGAGGCTCTCCCGCGATGCTGCCATCGGGAAGCTGATCTTCCTGCCAGACCAGCGCGAAGGTTTCTCCGCCTTTGAGATCGCGCCTGAAATCGACCTGACCCGCAAGCAGTGCGGTCAAATCAACCGCAAATCGTTCGGGTGCATTTCGTGCCATCAGGGCGTCATAGAGAGTTCCGTTGAGGGTCAAGGTCTCTCGCCGGTCTGTCTCACGAACCGGCGGGTCAAGACGCTGTGCCGCGATCGGCCCGTCGAACGAGAGAGCGATCTCCACACCATCTTCCACGAAGAGCGATAGGCGTGTCAGCGATGCCGGATCCCAGGACGCCGTGGTCCATTCGATCCGGTGGCCAGGTCGCAGGTCCGTCAGGTCGTAGACACCTGAGAGCGCAAGGGCTGCTTCTGCCCGGACCGTCCCGGGGATTCCTGCGTGACCAAGGACGCTGTCCAGGGTGTCACCGGGGGCGATTGTGGCTTCGAATGCCACGGGCAAATGCGCCGTCGGAGGATCGGCCACTGCCTGGAGCGGGGCGAAAGCCGTGATAGCAAGGATCAGAAATGCGGAGCGGGTCATCTGGCAGAATGACCTTTCAACTGAGGGTTCGGCGGAGTTTGGGGACGGCGAAACGCCGGTCTTCATGAAAGTCTATGATGCTGGCAAAGCGCCCATCGGGGTGGAAAAGAAATACACCGGCGGTGTGGTCCATCGTGTAGTCGCCGCCCTCCTTATCGACGCGGCGATAGGTTGCGCGAAAATCTGCGGCCGCCTGAGCGACCTCGTCAGCAGGGCCCGTCAGCCCAATGATGCGTGGATCGAAGTTGCTGACGTAACCGGCTAGGACATCGGGCGTGTCGCGCTCCGGATCGACCGAAATCAACGCCACGATCAAACGATCCGCGTCGGCACCCAGCTCCTCGAGCCAGAGCGATATGTCGCTCAATGTGGTCGGGCAGACGTCCGGGCACCAGGTGAAGCCGAAAAATACCATGACAGGGCGACCGGCCCAGTCAGAAGGTCGGACCAAGCGACCCTGGTGGTCGGTCAATGTCCAGGTCATCTGACCGATCGGCACGGGCAGGACCTCGCTGCGGGCTGGCCGATTGCGCGTGCGATAGGCCCCGACGCCCAGCATGAAGGCGACGGCTCCGACTGCCCCTCCCGCACCCAGGATTATTGCCCTGCGTCGGCGCAATCCGGACCCTCCGCGCGCAACGAGAGGACGTCGACATTCACGGTAACCTCGCCAGACTTTTCGAAGGAAAGGGTAACCGGAAAGCTGTCGCCCTCCTTGAGGGCCGTCGTCAGCTCCATCAGCATGCCGTGGTAGCCACCCGGCGCGAGCTGGACACTCTGACCGGCAGGGACCGGGACTGACATCGCATGCGGCATCGATGCGATGCCATCCTGTACGACAGTCTCGTGCAACATCGGCATTCCGGCTGCTGGCGTCGTGATGCCAACGAGCGCATCGTCGGTCGTCCCGGAGTTCTTGATCTCGACATAGAACACTCCGGGCCGTCCCGCGCCGATTGTCGCCTTGGACCAAGCGTGTTCAACGGTAAGATCGCCGATTGTCACGGTCTCACAGGCCATTGCTGCAGGTGCGGAGAAGATCAGTGTTGTGGCGAGAAGGAAGTGTTTCATGGGTCAGAGCCTTGTTAGAAGGTCGGAAACGATTTCGGCAGCAGATGTACCGTAGGTGAATTGACGCAGCCACTCCCCGTCTGGGCCGATGAGATAAAGGCTAGGGCTGTGCGCCATCGTGTATCCGTCCGGCGACGAAGTGTCGGCCTCCTGCTCGTAGAAGATCTTGAAGCTTGCGGCCGCAGACTTTGTATCCTCTTCGCTTCCTGCCAAAGCAAGGATCGCTGGATGAAAGGCCTTTGTGTAGTCATCCAGCCCTAAACGCCTGTCCCGTTCTGGATCGATTGAAATGAAAATCGGCTGCACCGATCCCGCGGCAGATCCAAGATCATCCATGACCTGAGCGACTTCGGAGAGCGTCGTCGGACAGACATCCGGGCAGCTTGTAAAGCCGAAGAACACCAACAGGAACTTTCCGCGAAATTCGGCAGTCGTGCGCATACGGCCTTCGCTGTCTGCAAGCGCGAAGGTAGGCATAAAGGCTGAATCAGCTGTTGCGGTGTCGTCCGTTGCAGGCCACCACCGCACCGCCAAAAACGTGATGACCGCCGCAGTGGCGGCGATCCAAAGGATAATCTGAAGAGAACGAAGACGCATGAACAGTCCGGAAGGCGAGATCAGCCTGTCGTCTAGAACCTCGAGCAACTAGAGGTTCAACCGACGAAAAAGTGAGGATTTCAGGATCGGCGATGTTTCGCCGATCAGGCTGCCCCAAGATACCTTGCGAGAGCGATTCCAAGGAGAGTGCCGAGCAGCCCGAAGGCGATGGCGAAGCCTGCGCCGTACTGCAGGCGGTCGACGGTCTTTCCGCCCCGCCGCCGTGCAACGAGGTAACCCCAAAGGAACCCGATGATTGCGAAGAGCGGCCCGATCATTTCGATGCACCTTTCAGGTTTGCCTGTTGCTGCCGGGCCCAATAGCCACTGATCGCCCACGAAGTGAGCATGAGAAAGAGAAGCGCCCAGTCTCCGAAGCGGGCGTAGATGGTTGCGGGCAATGGGCGGGGCAAGCGGATGTCGATCACGCCTGACGTGTCGATTTCGAGCATGGCCAATGTTGCCCCGTAGGAATCAACCACTGCCGAAATTCCCGTGTTGGCGGCCCGGACGAGAGGCAGGCCCTCTTCAATGGCCCGCATCCGGGCCGATGCCAAATGCTGCCATGGCCCGATCGAGGCACCGAACCAAGCGTCGTTTGTCGCGTTGAAGATCCAGTCCGGTCTGATCGCATCATCGACCACGTGTCCGGGAAAAATGATCTCATAGCAGATTGCGATCCCTGCATAGGGGTGTGGGCCGAACGCCAGTGTCCGGGGCCCTGGCCCCGGCGTGAAGTCTCCGAGCGATTGAACCAGACGCTGAAGGGGCAAAAGGCTCCGCCACGGAACGTATTCACCGAACGGGACGAGATGATGTTTGGCATAGCGGGTCAGGATGGTGCCGTCACGAGAGATAGCAAGCACGGCATTCCGGTAGACTGTCCCGGCCCCGGTTTCCTCCCGTTCCGGGCTGCCTGTCAGCAAGACGCCGGTCTCGGGCAAGAGCCAGCCCAACATTGCCCGGGCACCGGCATCCTCTGCCAGGAACCCTGGCCAAGCGGTTTCCGGCCAGAGCAGAATGTCGAAGTCGCCGGGCTGGGCCGAAAGCGCGATGAGTTTCAGGATGTTTGAGTTTCGGGTGGCATCATCCCATTTGGCACTCTGTGCGATGTTCGGCTGGACGACACGGATTTGCGCGCCGCGCTCTGACGGCACATCGGCGAACAGCAAGCGCATTGCACCAAATGCGGTCACCGACAAGGCGATCGCGCCCGCAGTGGCGAGGCGGCTGATGCGTTTCCCGTCGGCGGCCGAGACAAAAGCCAGTCCGGCCAGCGCGGCGCAGAGCACCAGAAGAAATCCCAGGCCGTAGCTTCCGAAGACAGAGGAAGCCTGCGCAGCGACCGGCCAGTCAGAGAGTGTGTAGGCAGCCAGGTTCCAGGGAAACCCGGTGAGAACATGGCCTCGCAGCCACTCCGTGGCGGTCCAGCTTGTCGCCATCGAGAGTGCCAACGGCAACCCGGCGCGTTCCATCCGTGCCGCCAGAGCGCAGGCCAGGGCAGGAAAGACCGACAGAAGCGCCGAAAGACCAAGAACCGCCGGCAGAGCCAGCCAACCGAACCGGTCCGCCTCAACCTGAAAACTTTCGGTGATCCAGAAAAGCCCGGGCACGAATTGACCGAGGCCGAAGAAGTATCCCAGCCTGAACGCGATGAAACCGGATGCGCGACGCACCAACACTGCCAGCAGAGCAAAGGCGATCAGCGCAAGTGGCAAGATCGAGTATGGCTGCAGAGCCAAGACGAAAAGGACACCTGCCACGATGGCGGCCCCCAAACTGGCCCAGCTTTGGACAGGCTTCCGGCTCGAGAACTGGTGTGCGCTTGAAACGTACATTCTTGCCACAACCCCTAAAATGGGAGGGATGGATAGCTGCTCTAGTAGCTTGAGGTGCAACGCATATGTTCGAAGATCACGGCATTGTCAGATTGGTGGCGCAGCGGTCGATTTTCGACGTGGGCTTGAAACTGTGGAAGGATCTTCCGCTTAGAACAAAACGACCAAGAGTTGGTGGGACATCTTCGTCGCTTGCAAGCCGCCAGATAAACTAGTGTGCGGTTGCGGGGAGAAAGGATGGTCGCGCTCATCGCCCCGAGTGCCGCGTGCTAACGGCTGTTTGATTTGCCTCGTCCACGAGCGAACGATACTCACACTCGAAAAGCGCTTGGAGGAGTGTTCCATGACCAGCGATTTGATGAAGCGGCGGGCTTTGCTGAGGGGCGCAATCGGGGTGGCCAGTTTTGCATCCCTGCCAGCCTGGGCGCAGGAAGGCAGCACGGAGTTTCAAGCTCCCGTCTCCAGCAGCGTGCGGAACAACGTGTCCAGCTTCCGGATGCCTCAGTGGCAGGATTACTTTGAGAACACCCGCGGTGGCGCGATCCTTGCGGACACCAAGTCACGTGCACTGCACTTTTGGTCAGAAGATCAATCGATCTACCTTCTCTATCCATCGTCCGTCCCTCTGTCCGAGGAACTGACCCGGCTCGGGCGAACCGAGGTTGTCCGCAAGGCCGTGAACCCGCCGTGGCGCCCGACGGCTTCCATGCTCGAGCGAAACCCAGATTGGCCGAAGATGGTGGAGGGCGGTGCACCTGACAACCCACTGGGTGTTCGGGGATTGTATCTGTCATGGCCAGCCTACTTGATCCACGGTACTCACGACACCCGAAAGATCGGACGCAGATCATCGAATGGATGCATCGGTCTATACAATGAGCATGTCATAGAACTCTACGACATCGCACAAGTTGGCACTCAGGTGCTGCTGATCTGATTTCTTGTACCGCCACACTCTTTGACCCAAGCGGGTTTCCGTGACGGGTTTCACCCTTGGAATCCAGAAGGAACAAGCAGGCGTTAGCCCAACACAACAGTCGACAGCAGATTCACGTTTAGCACGATGATCACCGTCGCGATCAACCAGCACACGGCAGTCAACCACCATGGAGCCACCAGTTCGCCCATCTTGGCGCGGCTGGCGGTGAACATGACCAAAGGCACGATGGCAAAAGGCAGCTGGAATGACAGCACGACCTGACTGAGGATCAGAAGCTGCCCCACGCCTTCGGTGCCATAAAGCAGGATCACGAAGATCGCGGGCACGATCGCAAGGCAGCGGGTGATGAGCCGCCGCGCCCAGGGGGCGATGCGCAAATTGATGAACCCTTCCATCACGATCTGGCCTGCCATGGTAGCGGTCACTGTGGAATTGAGGCCCGCACACAACAGCGCCACGCCGAACAGGATCGGCGCCAGCGATGATCCCAGCAAGGGCTCTAGGAGCAAATGCGCCTTGTCGATCTCGGCCACGTCGTTTTCGCCCGCAGTGTAGAAGGTGGCGGCCGCGAGGATCAGGATAGAGGCATTGATTGTCAGAGCGAACATCAGCGCGATGGTGCTGTCCCAGGTCGCCAGTCGCAGCGCCTCGCGCTTGGCGGGCAAGTCAAGGCCGAAGGCGCGGGTCTGCACGATGCCGGAATGTAAGTAAAGATTGTGGGGCATCACGGTCGCACCGATGATCCCGAGCGCCAAATAGAGCATGGTCGGGTTGCCCAAGATCTCGCGGCTGGGGGCAAACCCGGCGATGACCTCACCCCACACCGGATCAGCCTGCGCGATGAGCACGACGAAACAGGCGGCGATTAGCGCCATAAGCGAGATGATCAGAGCCTCGATCCAGCGGAAGCCCTTGTTCTGGAGCCACAGGATCAGGAACACGTCAGCAGCGGTGATGAAGATGCCAATCTCCAGCGGAATGCCGAAGAGCAGATTTAGGCCGATGGCGGTGCCGATCACCTCAGCCAGGTCGGTGGCGATGATGGCCAGTTCGGCAAAGATCCAGAGGGGAATGGACATCCACTTCGGAAAGGCGTCGCGGCAGGCTTGTGCCAAATCGCGGCCCGACGCGACCGCCAGGCGCGCGCAGAGAGATTGCAGGAGGATCGCCATGATGTTCGACAGCAGCGCGACGAACAACAGCGTGTAGCCAAAGGCCGCACCACCCGCGAGCGAGGTCGCCCAGTTGCCGGGGTCCATGTAGCCCACGGCCACTAGGTATCCGGGGCCGATGAAAGCAAGGAAGCGCCTGAACCTGCTGGTGCCGCCATTGCCGACCGCGATAGTGCGGAAGACTTCCGAAAGGGAGGGTGTCTCGCTCTCTCGACGCCAAGCGTTCGCGGACATGGATTTTGCTTTCTGCAGTCATATGGTCGCGCCAAAGTCTTGGCGCACAAAGTTAGACAGGGCTAACAATCTGCCCTATGCCTTTACTTGTCAATCCATCCCATGCGACACTGACGCGATGACAGAGTTTGATCCTGCACCCCACGCCACATCGGATGACCGGCCTGCGGACCTGCGCGCCGGAGCGTTTCAGGGCGTGCGCGAAGCCCGGCGCAATGAGCTGGCCGAGGATTACGTCGAACTGATTGCGGAGTTGATCCACGACCAAGGTGAGGCGCGGCCCGTGGACATCGCCGCGCGGCTTGGCGTGAAAGTGCCGACGGTGAGCAAGACGCTCGACCGCCTGGCGCGGGAGGGGCTGATCACGCGCGCGAAGTATCGGTCGGTCTTTCTGACAGATGACGGGCGTTCGCTGGCAAAGGAATGCCGGCGGCGGCACGAGATCGTGCTGCGCTTTCTCATCAGTCTAGGTCTCGACACCGTAACGGCGGAGCGCGATGCCGAGGGCATCGAGCATCACGTCAGCGAGCGGACGCTGGCCCTGTTTTCGGCCTTCGCTAGCCGGTCCTGAACGCCGTCAGCTATTCTGGACCGCGAACCGCACATCGGCGATCAGGCTGTCGGCGCTGAAGTTTTCCAGCCGCTTTCCGTTCAAGAAAAACGTCGGTGTCTGGCGGATGCCCAGGGCTTCGACATCGGCCGCGTCCTGGTTCAGAATTCCGGTGATCCCCGGGAAGAACTGGTCGGTTTCTGCCTTCTCGAGATCGAGACCTGCCGCACCAGCGATTTCCCAAGCGACATCCATCTCTGGCGAGCCGTGAACGGCCCAACCGGGCTGCTGCTCGAGAAGTGCGTCCAGCACCGGCTCGAACTTGTCCTGCATCCGCGCGGCCTCGAGGATGCGCACGGCCTCGTCCGAGCCTTCGTGGAAGACGGTGTAGCGCAGCACAACGCGGACCTGCGTCGGAAACTGCCGTCGGATTTCCTGCACCACCGGGTGGTAAGCGCGGCAGGCCTCGCAAGAGGGATCGAAGAACTCGACCAATGTGACGGGCGCATCGGCGGGACCGAAGCTGGGGGAATACTCTCGGACCAAAAGCGCCTGATCTGCGGTGGGCGTGGCGGCTGCCAGTGCCTCGGCCTCGGCTTCACGGCGACGGTTCAGGATGATGGTGCCAGCTGCAAAGGCGGCAAGCCCGACTGCGGATGCTCCGATCAGGAGGTTGCGGCGATTCATGGGCGGTGCCCTTTCGGCAAGAGGAGACAAACAAGGATCGCCGCGAAGGCGACCGCTGAAAGATAGGGGATGGGCAGGCCGAGGATCATCTGCGCCTCGCCGGTGCAGGATGGGCCATTCTCAGTGCAAGGCACGATAGGCGCGGGCAAGAGGCCGGCGTATAGGCCCGAATGCCAGGCCGCTAGCGCCAGCCCGGCCAAGGCCAACGGCAAGGCGTATGTGCGCGCTATGCCGTCTGCACGCCAGAGCGACAGACCAAGGATTGGCACGAGCGGGAACATGGCGATGCGCTGATACCAGCAGAGCGTACAGGGCATCTGTCCCAACACTTCGCCGATAAAGAGCGCGCCAAGCGTCGCCGCCAATGCAATCAGGAAGGCGGCGATCAGTGAGAGATCGTCGCGCGACAGACTCTGCGGGTCAGCTTTGGTCAAGAACATGCTCCTTGCGGCGTCGAAGGGGAAGAGAGGCGGCAAGGATCAAGACCGCGCCCAGAGTGATCGCAATATCGGCGACGTTGAACGTGGGCCAATGCCAGTCGCGCCAATAGAAATCAAGAAAATCGGTCACGGCACCCTGTCGCAGGCGGTCGATGATGTTGCCAAGCGCCCCACCCACAACCAGGCCATAACCTATTCGTTCCAGCGGGTGCTGCGCCCGAAAAGCCATGACGGCGAAGGCAAGCGTCAGCGCGCCCGTCAGCGCCGCCATCAGGAGCGGCTTGCCCGCCATGACGCCACCCATCATACCAAAACTCGCACCCTCGTTGAAGCCAAGGGTGAGGTTGAAGCCCGGAAAAACCGGGACCGCAATCCCCTGCAACAGCGCAGACAGGGCCGCTGCCTTGGTCAATTGGTCTGCCACCACTGTGGCAGCGATCAGGCAGATCAGCACCGCTCGGGTCATCGTGCAGCCTTTCGGTTTATGCCGATCCAGCGCGGGACCGATGCGGCGTAACGGTCATAGTCAGACCCGATTGCGTCATGCAGGGCGGCCTCTTCCGACCGGACTTGCGTGCTGGCCGACCAGAGAAACAGGATTGGCGCGAGGACTGTCGGGACTGCCGGAACCGCCATCGCAACACCTGCCAGCAGGGCAAACTGACCGACAAAGGTTGGGTTGCGGCTAAAGCGGTAGAGCCCGTTCGAGACCAGATCGCCGGTCTCGCCGCCTGCCACGCCGACGCGCCACGACGATCCCATCGACATCTGTGCTGCAAAGGCGACCATCGCGCCAAGTCCGGCGACAAATACTCCGATCAGGCCGAGGACCACGGCAAGCCCCTCGGTCCAGAGGGGATCGACCTTGTGCAGGGCAGGCATGGCGAGCCAGAGGAGTGGCCCGAAAAAGGCAAGTACGAAGGCGAGACGGAAGCCCATCGCAGCCAGACGGTCGCGTCCCGTGGCGCGCGAAAACAGCCAGACAGGCCGACCCGCCGCTTGCGCCGCCAGCGCACTACCCCAGAAGAACAGAGCCAGATAGCCGAACAGAAGGGCCAACGCGGCCCAGCCAAAACCTGAGATCATGATGTCAGCTCTCACGCTCAGGGTTGAACCGAAGCAGGCGCAGGGCGTTCAGGGTCACAAGCACTGTCGCCCCGGTATCGGCCAGGATCGCAATCCACAGGCCGGTCAGACCGAAAACCGAGGTCACCAGAAACACGGCTTTCAGCCCCAATGCGATGGTCACGTTCTGGCGGATGTTGGCCATCGCTACACGCGACAGGCGGATCGTGGCGGGGATGTCTGTCACCCGGTCGCGCAGGATTGCCGCATCGGCGGTTTCCAGCGCCACATCGGTGCCCGAGCCCATCGCCACGCCGACCGACGCCTGCTTCAGCGCCGGCGCATCGTTGATACCGTCGCCAATCATCATGACGCCACCCTTGGAGCCAATCTCGCGGATATAGGCGAGCTTGTCTTCGGGTAGCATGTCGGCCTCGAACCGCAGGCCGAGGCTTCCGGCAATCGCGGAGGCTGTGCGGGGGTTATCCCCGGTCAGGATCACAGAGGTCACCCCCATGGCCGTCAGCTGGCGCACAGCATCCTTGGCGTCCGCCCGTGGCTCGTCTCGCATGGCGATCAACCCAAGTGGGGTCTTCTCCCGGAACACCGCAACAGCGGTCTTGCCATCCTCTTCGAAGATTGTGGCCTGTCGCAAACCAAGGGCTTCAAGCCCACCATGTTCCATCGCGTAACGCGGAGAGGTGACCCATGCAGGCGCACCACCCACCGTCGCGACCACGCCTTTCCCCATCAACGCCTTTGCATCCTGCGACGACAGCGCGGCCACGCCTGCGTCCTTTGCCTTGTTCAGGATGGCGATGGCCAGCGGGTGGCTCGACCCCGTCTCGACCCCGGCCGCAACGGCCAGAAGCTCGGCTTTGGTGGTGGCCCCGAACGGCACGACGTCCGTCACCTGTGGACGACCATGTGTCAACGTCCCGGTCTTGTCGAAGGTCACGACATCAACCTTCGCCGCCGCCTCGATCACGGCACCGCCTTTCATCAAGAGGCCGCGCCGCGCGCCCGTGGACATAGCCGAGGCAATGGAAGCGGGGACCGAAATGACCAGCGCGCAAGGGCAACCGATCAGCAGTAGGGCAAGACCGCGGTAAACCCAGGTGTCCCAAGGCTGGTCGAACGCCAGCGGCGGCACCAGCGCCACCAGCGCCGCCACGGCAACGATGGCGGGCATATACCAGCGGCTGAAGCGGTCGATGAAGCGCTCGGTCGGCGCGCGGGCCTCCTCGGCCTCTTCGACCAGACGGATGATGCGGGCGATGGTGTTGTCTTCCGCGCCCTTAGTGACTTTTACCCGCAGCGCTGCCTCGGTGTTGATTGCGCCTGCGAAGACCGCATCCCCCGGCCCGCGCGTCTTGGGCACGCTTTCGCCAGTGACCGGGCTTTCATCGACGCCCGACGTGCCGTCCACGATCTCGCCATCCGCCGGAATCCGGTCGCCGGGGCGGACCAGCACGGTCTGGCCCACGTTCAGGCTTGCGGCAGGCACCTCGCGCGTGGTGTCGCCGGTGACGAGTTGCGCGGTCTTCGGGACAAGATTTGCCAGCGCCCGGATCCCGTCGCGCGCTTTGCCTGCCGCGACGCCTTCCAAAACTTCGCCCACGGCGAAGAGGAAAACGACCAACGCCGCCTCTTCGGCCGCATTGATGAACAGCGCGCCGATGGCAGCGATGGTCATCAGGCTTTCGATGGTAAATGGTTGCCCCATCCGCAATGCCGCAAAGGCACGCTGCGCCACCGGGGCCACGCCGATCAGACAGGCCGCGACGAAGGCCCATTTGCCGATCTCGGGCGCAAGATATTCGATGATCCAGGCGGCACCCAGCAAAAAGGCAGTGAAGATCACCAGCCTACCCTTGGCCGTTTGAAACCACCGCTTGCTCCGGTCAGCAGGGTCGTCATGGATATGGCCGGCGCTACCGTGGCTGGACTCGTCCTGCTTGGTGCCGGCTGCCTTTAGGCCGTGATCGTGACCGGCATGATTGTGACTGGCATGATCGTGTTTGGCGTGATTGACATCCGCATCCGCGTCAGTCTTTTCGACTGCAGCTTGTCCGGGCAAAACGAACTCTTTCTTCGCCGATGCCGTGCGTGGCGCAATCTCGTAGCCAAGTGCGCGGACAGTCTTCTCGATCCTGTCTTTCCCGGTCTGTGTTTCATCGAGCGTCAGTCGCAGGCGCTCCGACATGATCCCGACCTCAACGCCGCTTACTCCCGGCAGACGCGCGACAGCATCTTTGATTTTAGTTGCGCAGGACCCGCAGTCCATGCCTGTCACTGTCCAGTCGCAGGACGTTTCGCGTGCAGCTTCTGGCATCGTCATTCCTCCTGCCGCAGGGCGGGCAGTTGATTTCATCGAATCAGTAACTTAATGTCTCTAGCAACTATAGCTTCAAGAGGAATCTGATGCTGACCATCGGAAAATTGGGCGAAGCCGCCGGGGTGAAGGTTCCGACGATTCGCTACTACGAGCAGATCGGCCTTTTGCCCGAAGCGGAGCGTAGCTCAGGTAACCAGCGGCTTTACAGCCGCAAAGCGCTGGAACGGCTGGCCTTCATCCGCCACGCCCGAGACCTGGGCTTCAGCCTCGAGGCAATCCGCGACCTCCTCAGCCTGTCGGACAAGCCCGACCAATCCTGTGCCGGCGCCGATGCCATCGCCAAGGCGCAACTGGCTGAGGTCGAAAGCCGTCTTGCGAGGCTGACGGCGTTGAAAAGTGAACTGGAACGCATGGTCGTGCAATGCGCAGGCGGGAAAATCGCCGATTGCCGGGTGATCGAAGTGCTGGGCGACCATTCCCTATGCTCTGCTGATCACCGCCACCCCGAGCCTGAGCCGAATTGACGGCCGCCAAAAGCGCGCGTGCGGTTGATGCCGGAGCGGCGTCGGCGCGAGATCGCGGTGTGCTTCATCTACTGGACATATACGCGCCAAAGTCGCAACAAAACTTTGACTGGTTCCCGGTTTGGCAAGTCCTGCCATCTTCTCCAGTCTGTTAACTTTGGTACTTTCGAATTTTGCAAGAAGGTCGGGTGCGGTGAATGATGAGATCTACATCGATGCATTTCCTTTCGGTTCCTGGCGTGCAGAGCAGTAGTGGTCGAATCATGTCTGACTAGGGTCAGGACTTCGGTAACGGTGCCGTCCCAGTCAAGCGGTTTTGTGCATGCGGGTTCGGCCGCTGGGGTGCGGTTTTGAACATCTGTTCTGTCTGGGCCGCCCTGCCATCACTGCCGCCTTCTTCTGAGATCAACCCGGGTGCATGCTTCGGTCCGTGGTCAGCGCGGTGGCTGCCAACATGATGCTGGTTCAATGCAATTCCGATGTGCCCATCTCGTTGGCGTGCTCGATCTGAAGCGGCAACAATCCTAACCACGGCATCATCGGAACCGCGTCCCTGGGGGACCTCGAAGGCCTGCGTTCAGGCAGGCAAAGGGTTGGGAACTCTGATAGTCAGGCTGCATAGGGCACGGCGCTGTCGGACCGGAACTCAGTATCATCAACCCACATCCGGTGAAGGATTACCCCGATGCGCCGTGCCAAGGCAACCATGGCGCGCTTGGTGCCACGGCGACGGGCAACCTGCGCGGCCCATGTTCTCAGCCAGGTCGAACGACCACGGTGCATCATGTCCGTCGCAGCTTGGCACAGGGCGCGTCGAAGGTTGACGTCGCCCGCCTTGGTGATCCCGCCAGAGACATCGCGCTCGCCTGACTGGTTTCGCGAGGGCGTCAGGCCGACCCATGGCCCGACCTTCTTCGAGGACGTGAAGCGGCGAGGGTCATCTACCGCCGATCGATAGGTCAGTGCGACCACCGCACCGACCCCGGGCATGGACATCATGCGGCGGCAGGCCGGATCCCCTTGGGCAAGCTGGCGGACACGGCGTTCCAACCCGGCCAGCTCCTGTCGTAGCGACAGTCGCGCCCGTAGCATCGGTTCGGTTGCCGCCTCCAGCATCGGATTGCCCGTCGTCAGTTCGCGAATGCGCTGTTCAAACCTGCCGCGCGATATGGAGCCGACCTTCAGACCAAAGTTTCGCAAGAGCCCCCGCAAGGACATTTCCAGCCCAATGAAGCCCTGTTGCACTGCCTTGCGCGCGTTCAGAACAGCGCGAACCTCTTGTGCTGACACAGATTTGCAGTGAACTGGCCGTAACCACCCCAGATGAAGCAGGCGCGCGATCCCTTCGGCATCCCTGCGATCGGTCTTGATCGGCATGGCCTTCAGCGCCCCCTTCACCTGCCGGGTTTCCATCAGCACGACGTCAAGTCCAGCCTCGGTCAACCCGCGGTGCAACCATTGCGACAAGGGACCGGCTTCCAAGCCAATGGCGGCGATGGTGCCGTCGAGGTTCCCCATCCACCGTGTAAGCGCTTCCGGCTCGCTGGCCGCCTGCGCCTCCCTCTCGATCTTCCCATGTTCGCTGACCACGCAGATTGCTGTCTTCTCCAGCGACACGTCCAGTCCGACAAACAGTTTCATCCCGAAGTCCTCCCTATTGATTCAATACTGGAATGGCGCCAGCTTGCCCTCGATGTTGCAACGGTAACGGGCGGGTCGCGACGCAGGCCCCGTTACGGCATCTCGTTCTCGCGTCATAGCCAGAACATGACGGTAGCGGCGAGAGCGACGGCGGAGAGGACGACCTTTGGGCACCTGTCGTATCGGGTAGCTACGCGTCGCCAGTCCTTCAGTTGCCCGAACATGATCTCGATCCGATTGCGGCGTTTGTAGCGGCGCTTGTCGTGCTTCACGGGTCTGCCGCGCGACTTGCGGCCTGGGATGCAGGGATTTATGCCTTTGTGTTTCAACGCTTCTCTGAACCAGTCGGCGTCATAGCCTCGATCAACCAGCAACCACTCCGCCTTCGGCAAGCCGCCCAGCAGGGCCGCAGCGCCGGTATAGTCGCTGACCTGGCCTGCGGTCATGAAGAAGCGGAGCGGCCGCCCATCGGCATCGGCGACGGCATGCAGCTTGGTGTTCATGCCGCCCTTCGTTCGGCCGGTCAGGCGGCCGCGCAGGTCGCCGGGTCCCCCTTTTTCGACCGCAGGCTGGTCGCCGTGCGGTGCGCCTTCAGGTAAGTCGCGTCGATCATCACCGTCTTCGGGGTGGCCGCCTCGGTGGCCAGGCCATCCATCATCCGGGCAAAGACGCCTTTGTCGCTCCACCGCTTCCAGCGGTTGTAGAGGGTCTTCGGCGGGCCGTATTCCTTCGGCGCATCGCGCCACCGCAACCCGTTGCGATTGATGAAGATTATCCCGCTTAGCACACGCCGGCCATCGACGCGCGGCTTGCCATGGCTCTTGGGAAAGAAGGGCCGGAGCCGCGCCATCTGCGCCTCCGTCAGCCAGAAAAGGTTGCTCATTGCTCAGTCTCCTTGCGGAGGCTGAATCATGCAGCAAGCGAATGATCAATGGGTCCTGACCCTAACGGCAAGGTCGAGCGGATGAACCGAACCAACAAGGACTCAACGGTCAAGCAGTTCCACTACGAGAACCACGACCAGCTTCGGACGCACCTCGCCGACTTCATGGCAGCCTACAACTTCGCCCGAAGGCTTAAGACCCTCAGCGGCCTCACGCCCTATGAATACATCTGCCAGGTCTGGACCTCAGAGCCGGATCGATTCATCCTAGACCCGATCCACCAGATGCCTTGACTGAACACCTAGCTTAGCTGCGGCGCAGTATAGATTTGGACAGCGAAGGTCCGGTCTGGGCCTGGTTCGGCCATCAACCCACTACAGCCTCCCCGCCATGCGCAGCGCGTTCTCCTCGACGGCTTCAGCCGTCTGCACGACATATCCCTCTGTGGCACCCGGCAGCGCGGTTACTTCGGCTGTGACCTGCGCCTTGTTCGCCACCATCGCGTCAACGATCTGCTGCACGCGGTTTTTCACATCGGTGGGGCGATAGCCAATTTCGCGGGCAATGGCTTCCCAGTGTCGTCCCGCAACCATGTCCGGATTGCGCTTCTTGCCATCGATGGATTGGGCGTAAGTCTTCACGACATGAGGCCAGGACAGCACGGTCGAGACGTCATAAAGGGGCGCCAGGCGCGGCGCCGCCCCTACCGGCAGGATCAGCGAATAGTTCTTCGCATGTGCGTCGGTGTTGGCGACGAGGATGTTGAAGATGACCTGATCGAGCAGCGCCAGAGCATCGCTCGCGCTGACATGGCGACCAGTTTCGAGGAGGGTTTTCAGAGCGAGCCCGGGCAGCGTGCCGCGCTCATATTTTCGCCCAGGCGGCAGGCCATTGGCCTGGGCAAAGTCTTCCTGATGAAGACGCAGGAGCTGACCGCTGCGCCCTACCCTTCGATCATAGCGCAGCACACCGATGGCAGTTCGCTTCGATGTCTGGAGTATCGTCGCCTGCGCCGCCTCAATGCCGATGGCCTGTGCCATGCGCAGGCACCAGACTTCGTTTTCGGTGATGCCCGGAAGGTTGGGATTGTCAGGCTTCACGATCAAGGTGGACGGCGCCCCGTTCAGGGGGATGGCAAGCACGTCGTCCTCCTGCGGGAGGCGCAGCACAGGCGCGCCGTCCGGGCCAAGCACAGCGAGAGCAGACTTCTTTTGGCCACCCGCCAAGGACTGACGCACGCCCTCCTCACCCACCAGGAACGGTCTGCGACCGAGATCTTCGAAGTGGCGTTCCAACGCCAGACGCGGATCAGCTGTGTCGTAGAGGTTGGTGAGGGGTTTATAGGCCCAGAGCTCCCGATTAGTCGGCACGCCGAAGGACAGGGCACCGGCTGTATCACCGCCGATCTCTGACAAAACGGCCAAAACGTCCGCCTGATCGAGGCCGAGGGATCGGGTCAGAACTTGAAGCTGCTCTTCCTCTGGCAAGAGGTTCGCCAGCCAGGGAGAGATCACATCAGAGGGATAGGGGGCGGCGCGGAGCGGCATGGTAACAGACAACGGGAACGCCCCGGTCGTCTGCAACCATCGCTCGGCGTATCGCAAAGAGAGAGAGCCATCAGACGCAACGTCGACCTGCCCTACCGCCAGGTCATCAAACCAGATGGGGACCGAGGCGGTCACTGATACTCTCCGAGATCATAACCCCCTGCTGACGCCGAAGCGCTGGGCTCAATGGTGTCAGAGCCGTCAGCCATCAACGTCGCGGGAGGCACACGCAGTGCATCGGCAATGCGCTTCAGCGTTGTCAGCCGCGGATCGCGTTTACCGGTTTCGATCAAGGACAAGGCAGGCGCGCTGATGCCAGTCAGCCGCGCCAGTTGTTCCAGGCTCAAACCCTGCCCCGCCCGGGTCTCGCGGATCCGGTAGCCGACATCCGCCAGCAGCTTCTTCTCAGCATCATCGACCATCTGTCTCCACCTTACCTTTTTCGGTAAAGATAGCAGCGAGACGGGCTACCCTCAAGCCATCTTATCTTTAAAGGTAAGATTGCTGCTTCAGGACAAGGCGCGAGGCGGTCCTTATCGAATAAGGTAAGCGCTCTGGACGTGCTCAATGGCCGTTTTTGGACGGTTGAATGCCCGCGAATGCGAGCCGCTGCACGCCAGTGCGGACGACTGCATGCGAATGCGATTTTTCTGGTGCGGTGTTGATGTGGCGTTGATGTAAACCGGAACGCCAAAAACCCGACGGTTTAGGTCGGGTTCTAAGCATCTGATATATTTGCCATTTTTGGTTGCGGGGGCAGGATTTGAACCTGCGGCCTTCAGGTTATGAGCCTGACGAGCTACCGGGCTGCTCCACCCCGCGTCCGAGCCTTCCGGGGATATGTTTGGAAGGGTTTTGTTTCATGAGAT
>Ga0315908_10000587_pt1 | contig 28660 bp, 28 predicted proteins | sample LakEriMetagenome_12_FD_203520 | JGI IMG/M metagenome (GOLD analysis project Ga0315908, IMG submission 203520) | Freshwater fungal communities from buoy surface, Lake Erie, Ohio, United States - Buoy 4 MA124 | ecosystem: Environmental > Aquatic > Freshwater > Lake > Lake biofilm | place: USA...
CTGCTGCGCCATCGCGGTGGTGCGGCTCCTTTTGCGGCAAGAGTGACTTGGGATCATGCAACACGAAGCTTTTTTGACACGCCGCTATCTGGCGGTCTTTCTGCCATTGTTACCGACACAGAGACTGATCCGGCATCGCGGCAGCGCGCCTGATGTGCCTTTTGCCATGGTCGAAAAACAGGGCGGGGCCATGCGGTTGGCGGCATGTGATCCGGCGGCGCACGCGCTTGGCCTGACCGCAGGCATGGCGCTGGCCGACGCCCGCGCCCGCGTGCCCGATCTGGCGGTCTTTGACCATGATCCTGCGGCGGACCTTAACTTGCTCGGCTGGCTCGCCGATGGGTGTGAGCGTTATACGCCCGCCTGCATGTTGGATCCGCCGCACGGGCTGTTGCTCGACATTACGGGGTGCGAACATGTGTTTGGTGATGAGGTGCGACTGGCGAAGGATCTGCAAGCGCGGCTGAGCCGTCATGGCCTCACGTGCCGGATTGCCTTGGGGTGCACCCCCGACAGCGCGCAGGCCAAGGCAAGATATGCGGCACGTGCCATTTCCGACGTGCCCGTGGAGGCGCTTGATGGCGGTGACAAGGTGCACAAGGCACTTCGCCGGGCTGGCCTAAGAAGCATTGGTGATCTGGCTATCCGCCCGCGTAAGCCGCTGGCGGCGCGTTTCGGCAAGGCAGTTGTCGTGCGGCTCGCGCGCCTTTTGGAAGAGGAAGATCCGCGCATCACCCCGCGCCGTAGTCTGCCAACCATCCATGTTGCCCAAAATTTTGCCGAACCGATTTCGCGCACCAATGATGTGTTGGCGACCATCGAAATGCTGGCGGGGGACGCAGGCCTTCAGTTGCAAGAACGCGGGCAGGGCGGGCGACGGTTCGAGATACGTCTATTCCGCAGCGATGGCCATGTCGCGCGGCTGGCGGTGGATACCGGCACACCAACGCGCGACGCCGCCCTGCTCATGCGCTTGATACGAGAGCGTATCGACGCGCTGTCCGACCCGTTGGACCCCGGCTTTGGCTATGACCTCATCCGGTTGGAAGTCCCGCTCGCGGAGGTGTTGGCCAATGTTCAGGTTGGGCTGGAGACAAAGATCGACACAGGCGCCGCCGCAGCCGCGCTCATCGACCGGCTCAGCGTTCGGTTGGGGGCAGAGCGTGTGCGGCAATTCCACGCGCGGCAAAGCCACATCCCCGAACGCGCAGCGTTGGAGCGTGTCGCGCAATCTGACGCTTCAAAAGCGGACTGGCCAAAATCTGTACCCGGCGAACCGGCGATGCGGCCTTTCCGATTGTTCGAAACCCCGCAGCCGATTGAGGTAACCGCCGGATTTCCAGAAGGCGAGCCACGCAGCTTTCGCTGGCGGCGGCACGTGCACCGCGTCGCGCGGGTGGAGGGCCCTGAACGCATAAGCCCGGAATGGTGGCGACACCCGCGCGGGTACGCGCCGGGCAATGGCAGCCTGACGCGGGATTATTACCGTGTTGAGGACAATGAGGGTCGCCGTTTTTGGCTGTTCCGGCGCGGGCTCTATGATGAAATCGAACGGCCGCTTTGGTATCTCCACGGCATCTTTGCATGAGCTATGCCGAGCTTGCCTGCACCAGCAGCTATTCGTTCCTGCGCGGCGCATCGCCGCCAGCGGATTATGTGGCGGAGGGTATCCGGCGCGGGCTGACCGCCATCGGCATTGCTGATCGCAATACCGTTTCTGGCGTTGTGCGGGCATGGAAAGCGTTGGCCGATGCGCCCGATGAAGCGCGTAGTGCATTGCTGGCCGCCAAACGGGACGCTGGCCAACCCGAAAAACTGACCGAAGCCGAAGAGGCTGCGTGTGCACCGAATATCCGCTTTCTGGCAGGATCACGGCTGGTGTTTTCGGACGGCACGCCGGACATCATTGCGTACCCCGCCACGCGGCAAGGTTGGGGTAATCTTACACGGTTGCTGACCGTCGGGAATATGCGCGCGACCAAAGGCAGCTGCATTTTGAAGTTCGACGATTTGCTCGACCATCTAAACGATGTGCTGCTCATCGTCATGCCATATGCGACCGCGGACGCGGAGGAGGCACATAAGAACCCGCCTGTATATTCGTTCAAGGAAAGCGCGAAGCCCATAGCGGCGCCATCGCATCTCAAGCTGGTGACGACCGCGCCGCAGGATTGGGAGAGTGTGCTGCGCCGTCTTGCACCTGTGCATGCGGGCAAGCTTTGGCTGGGCGTATCAACGCATCATAGGGGAAAGGATAAACGGCAGCTGGTATGGTATCGACAGGTGGCAAACGCCTTTGATGTGCCCCTGCTCGCGACGAACGATCCGCTTTACGCGACCCGCGATCAGCGCCCGCTCCACGATATTATCACGTGCATCCGCATGGGGACGACCATCCAGAAAGCAGGCTTTGCACTGGAGGCAAATGCCGAGCGGTACATTAAGACGGCGGATGACATGGAGGGGTTATTCCATGCCTGTCCCGAAGCTGTGGCGGAAACCGGACGCTTTGCTGCACATATTCATTTCGACCTTGAGCAGCTGAAATATGAATATCCGCACGAGCCGGTGCCGGGCGGCTGGACGCCCGACGACTGGCTGGCGCATCTGGTGTGGACGGCGGCGCACGAACGGTACGGGGCGGAGCTTCCGGAGAAAATCCGCAAGTCGATTGAAACCGAGCTTGCGTTTATCCGCACCGAAAAATTCGCATATTATTTCCTCACGGTCCACGATCTGGTCAAATTTGCGCGTGATCAAAAGCCGCCGATTTTATGCCAAGGGCGCGGCTCGGCGGCGAACTCTACGGTGTGTTTTCTGCTTGGCGTGACGTCTGTTGATCCGCTTACAAACACGCTTTTATTCTCGCGCTTCATTTCGTCCGACCGAAAAGAGCCGCCCGATATCGACGTTGATTTCGAACATGAGCGGCGTGAGGAGGTGATGCAATATATCTATCGGCGCTATGGCCGCCACCGGGCCGCGATTGCCGGAACGATCATCCATTACCGCCCGCGCAGCGCGGTGCGCGAAGTGGGAAAGGCTTTGGGCCTGACCGAGGATGTCACAACCCGCATGGTCAGCACGGTATGGGGCAGTTTCGGCAGTGGCCCCGATGAACGGCGGCTAGTCGAGGCGGGGTTTGATCCCGACAATCCCGAAATCGCCCGGCTGAAATCGCTGTCTGAACAGTTGATAAAATTTCCGCGCCATTTGTCGCAGCATGTTGGCGGGTTTATCCTGACCGAAAACCGGCTCGATGAAACCGTGCCCATTCACAATGGTGCGATGAAAGACCGCAATTTCATTGAGTGGGACAAAGACGATATCGACGCATTGGGGCTGATGAAGGTCGATGTGCTGGCGCTGGGTATGCTGACCTGCATACGCAAGGCCTATGACATGATGCGCGAACAGGGGATTGGCGATTATGATCTAAAGGTCGACATCGATTCCGACGATCCCAATGTTTATGACATGTTGTGCAGAGGTGAAAGCCTGGGCGTGTTTCAGGTCGAAAGCCGGGCGCAAATGAACATGCTGCCGCGCATGAAACCGCGCAGCCTGTATGACCTTACTATTCAAGTCGCGATTGTCCGCCCCGGCCCTATTCAGGGCGATATGGTGCATCCTTATTTGCGGCGGCGTAATGGGGAGGAAAAGGTCGAATATCCCTCGCCAGCCGCGCCATATCCTCAGGATGAGCTGAAACATGTGCTTGGCAAAACATTGGGCGTGCCACTGTTTCAGGAGCAGGCGATGAACCTTGCGATCACCGCTGCTGAATTCAGCGAGGCCGATGCCAACCGCTTGCGCAAGGCGATGGCGACGTTTCGCAATGTCGGCGGGATGGAGCATTTTGAGACGATGATGGTCGAAGGCATGGTGCGGCGCGGCTATGAACGTGACTTTGCCCAGCGCTGCTTTGGCCAAATTCAGGGCTTTGGATCATATGGCTTCCCCGAAAGCCATGCGCTGTCTTTTGCGCGGCTGGTCTATGTGTCGTCGTGGATCAAACATTATCATCCGGCCATTTTCGCCGCCGCCTTACTCAATTCGCAACCCATGGGCTTTTACGCACCGGCGCAGATTGTCCGCGATGCGCAGGAAAATGGGGTGGAGGTCAGGCCGATAGACGTCAATGCGAGCCATTGGGATAATGCGATTGAGCAAAATGCGTTGCGGCTGGGGATGCGGCAGATCGACGGATTTCGGGAGGTGTGGGCGCAGGCCATTGTCGCACATCGGCCATTTGCATCTATCGAGGATTTGGCGCGCCGTGCCGCGCTGCCACCGGCGGCCGTGCATCTGCTTGCCGATGCTGACGCCGTGCGATCATTGGGTTTTGACCGGCGAGAGGGTGCGTGGGAAGCGCGGCGAACGCCTTCGGACGAGCTGCCGTTGTTCGCTGCGGCCAACGCGCGCGAGCTTGGCGCGGAGGCCGATGCGATGTTGCCAGCGATGCCGCCCAGCGAACATGTCGCGGCGGATTATCAGATGACCCGGCTTTCGCTAAAGGGGCACCCGATGCAGTTCCTGCGCGGGATGTTCGCACATGAGGGTATGCTGAGCTGCGCTGAGGCCAATGTCGTTAAGAACGGCAAGCGGGTGCGCGTGGCCGGCGTCGTGCTGGTCCGGCAGCGCCCCGGCAAGGGCAATGCGATTTTCATCACGATTGAGGATGAAAGTGGCGTGACCAACATCCTGTTATGGGCGCGGTTATTTGATCGACAACGACGCGCCGTCATGGCGTCACGGCTGATTATTGCCGAGGGCGAAATTCAGCGCAGCAAGGAAGGTGTGGTGCACCTGATGGCGACCAATATTATCGACCGTACCGACGATCTGGCGCAGCTGTCCGAAACGCATCAAGCCAATGTCGGGAAACCCAAAATTGACGAATTTGCACGGCCGCATCCCCCGCGCGGCAGCCACCCGCGCGATGTGCGGATCTTGCCCAAGTCACGCGACTTCCACTAATTTTTAGGCTGCGTCCTTTGCCGCCCGGCGTGCCGCCAGTTCCTCCACGGAGCGTGCGCGCATGAACGGATTGGTTGCGCGTTCCAGTGCAATCGTCGTTGGCACCGTTGCCTCGCCGCGTTCGCGCGCGGCGACAACATCCGATACACGCTGCTGAAGCGCGGCATTGTCAGGCTCCACGGTCACCGCAAAGCGCGCGTTGCTTAACGTATATTCGTGCGCGCAATAGATGGCCGTAGCATCCCCCAACGCTTCAAGCTTGCGCATATTGTCGTACATCTGCGCGGCGGTCCCTTCGAACAAGCGGCCACAGCCCATCGCGAACAAAGTGTCGCCGACAAAAGCGACCTGCTCGCTTTCGAAATGATAAGCGATGTGCCCCGATGTATGCGCAGGAACGTCCAGGACCATCGCCCGCACGTCACCCAGTTGCACGACGTCCCCGCCGCGGACTTGCACATCCAGCGTCGAAATCCGTTCCGCCTCTGCCGCTGGTCCCGTGATGATGCAGCCTGTCGCGGCCTTAATCTCGGCATTGCCGCCGACATGGTCGGGGTGCCAATGGGTATTCCAGATTTGCGTAATCTTCCATCCGCACGCCTCGGCCGCCGCGAGCACCGGTTCTGCCACGGCAGGGTCGATCACAAGGGTCTCGCTGCTTGTTGCGTCATGGACGAGCCAAACATAATTGTCGGACAGGACCGGAACGCGGACAATTTCAATCGCCATTACCAGACGCCTATATTTGGCATGCTGACCCACGGTTCTGCGGGTGGAAGATTGCCCTCTTGCAACAGTTCAATCGAAATGCCGTCGGAGGTACGCACAAACGCCATATGACCGTCGCGTGGCGGCCGGTTGATTGTGACGCCTGCGTCCATCAATGTTTGGCAGGTCGCGTAAATATCATCGACGCGGTACGCCAAATGACCAAAGTTGCGCCCGCCATCATAAGCTTCGGCTGCGCTGCCATCGGCGGGCGGCCAATTGTGCGTCAATTCCACTTCCGCCACACCGTCTTGTCCGGGCGCTGCGAGGAAAATGAGCGTGAATCGGCCAGCTTCGCTGTCAAAACGGCGGACTTCTTCAAGCCCGATCAATTTGAAAAACGCGACCGTTGCGTCAGGGTCCGTCACGCGGATCATCGTGTGGAGATATTTCGTCGGCATATTTGCTCCGTTCATGGCGCTGTCTGTATTTGCGCAGACAATGGACCGTGACAGCTACAGGCGCAAGGGGCGTGCAGGTTGAATATTATCTCGATTGCGGTTCGGTCGGCGGCGGTGCGCTGGCGGCCAATGCGGCCAGCTGCGCCGTCGCGGTCGCCGCTTGGCGGCTGTTGGGTGCGATCGCGATGCTTTGTTCCCATTGCTTGCGCGCCGCAGCTTCGTCACCTGCGGCAATGGCAATATTGCCCGCCTCCAATGCGACCGCGGCATCGCGCGGCAGAAGCGCGGCTGTCGTCTGGATATAGGACAGTGCGTCGGGCAGCTTGTTCATCCGCCGCGCCAATGTCGCCGATAACAACCATGCCGTGCCATTTTCGGGCGACAGCTTTCGTGCGGTCGTCAACGCAGCTTCGGCATCGGCTGGTCTATTCAACGCAACCAAAGCGCGCGCGCGATCGACCTCGCTATCGGCGCGTTCTGTGCTTTCTAGGGTTTGGGAGGCAAGCGCTTTGTCCAATGCCGCCAACGCCGCATCGGGTGTATCGGCTGCCAGCGCAGCATTGCCGGCCTGCGCCCAGAAACGCGCGGCGCGGGCGTCCCCCTTGTCCTCGGCCAATTTAGCCGCCTCGGTCAGCATAGGTATCGCGAGGTCGAATTTAAAATCGGTCGCAAGCGCATAACCATGGCACGCGCGCGCAAGATAACCGCCGCCTTGCTGCGCCCATAGGCTTGCCTCGGTGACCGCAGATGCAGGATCAGCCCTGGCGAGCTTGATGCACTCATCAAATTGGACTTCGTTCAGCGTTGGCAATGGTTGCGCGGAAGCGGGCGCCGCGATGAACAACAAACTCGATAACAGATTTAGCACGGGCACTCCGTCAATAAGGTCAGACCAGCTTCGCCACGCTGTCGATCAACAAGGCAATATCCGCATCGCGCGAAAGCCGGTGGTCGCCATCCTTTACCAAGATGGTCTGCACGTCGGATGAACGAAGTTGGGCCGCTAGGCTTAACGACGTTTGCCAAGGCACGTCAGGGTCGCACTGCCCGTGGATCAGGCGCACCGGGCAGTCGATGCTGATTTCGCCATTCAGCCGCAGATTATCCTGCCCAGATTGCCAAAAGGCGCGGGTGATGACCATGGGATCATAGCCATAATCGCTTGGGCGCTCGATACGTCCGTCGGCGGCCATCGTCGCGCGGTCGGCGTCGTTGAAATCCCAGTCCGTAAAATCGGGGGCAGCGGCGATGCCTACCAGCGCCATGACCTGCGCGCCAAGCGCTTCGGCCACCAGCAGCATAAGCCACCCACCCATGGACGAGCCAACCAAGATTAAGGGCCCGACCTGCGCGTGGGCAATAACCGCCAGAACGTCATCACGCCAGATATTCAGCGTGCCGTCTTCAAATGCACCTTCGCTCTCACCGCAACCCGAATAATCGAGCCGCAGCATGCCAATGCCTTGCGCCTCTGCCCAAGCGCACAGCGCCGTTGCCTTGCCACCCTGCATATCGGACATATAGCCCGGCAGGAAAACAAGCGTCGGGCCGCGGCCTTTGGTCAGGCGATAGGCCAGCTTTATGCCATCATGGCGAACGGCGAAATGTGGAGCTGTTTCTGTCAAAACGGGGGCTGGGTCAAAACGGAGTCTGGCAGGGTCAAATCACCCAATCAACGGTCAGCATTTGGGTGACATCCTGACCCTTCGCACGGCGCTGCTCGACCATGATGTGGTTCAATCGCTTTACGGTATCGCTGCCCGAAGTAATGCAAAGACCGGGAATGAACGCATGCACCAGCGCCTTCATCCCACCCCAGATCATCGCAAAACCAAATCGGCTGGCGACGCCAAAATGTTCGACATAAGTTTCATCGACGCTTTTGGGATGTTCGACAAAGAGGCGGTTGAACATGGGAGCCTTTCTTGATGCATCAAGCCATGATTGGATTATGAGACCGTTGTAGCTTGCGGATCAGTTAAAATCAAAGCCGAAGCCCGATTTCGCTTTGCGATCCTGCGTGCACATTGTTTTCAACTCCGTCCACTCGGTCGGGGTTAAGGCGGGCTTATAGTTTTTGCCTTTAACGATGCTCTTCTCAAACGCGTCTTTGCGTGACCGCGAAAGCGGGTGGCTCGACATATATCCGGCTATGCCATTGTCCGATGTGCTGGAGCTTGCGCTGCCATCCAATTCGGAAAGCCGGTCAAAAAATGATGCAGTGCCAATGGGCGAGATATTGGCACCGCCAAGCGCTTTCATCGAATGGGCATCGGCTTCGGCCTCGGACTCGCGGCTGTAGCTCATGGACAGCATGTTGTTGACCAGCGCGCCACTATTGCCATCAATGCCACCCAGAACGACCGCAAGGCCCATTTGGCGAAGCAAAGCCTGCATCACATGCTTTTCACGGACATGGCCGATTTCATGCGCCAATACGCCAGCAACCTCATCGGGCGAGCGCGCTTGTTTGACGAGGCCGTCGAACAGGATGACATTGCCACCGGGCAGCGCCACCGCATTTATCATGTCAATTTTGGCGACCTCCACCTGCAAGTCGTCCGGATGGGCATCGAGCGACGCGACAAGCTTTTTCAGTGCTGCGTCTCCGGCAGGCGTGCTGCAGAACCGGCCGCCGAAATCGCCCACAAGCGCATCGCCAAGTTTTTCGTCAATGCTGGAAGGGATCAGTGGTGCCAGCCATTGCGGGCTCAAAAGAACGACAGCAACCGCCGCGGCGCTGGCCAAGGTGAAGGCGACCGCCGCTTTCCCAAAGCCAAGCCGGTCCACCCAACCGCCATAATTGCGCGGTGCCGGCAGCATAGCGTTGAGGTCCGTCGGCACTGGCCCGGAAAGCATTAACCGCCATCCGTCCGCTCCCTTTAATCCATAGACGTCGGCATCATCCTTGTGCGTGACATATTCGACATCGGAAAATGCGAACGGGCCATGTCGCCGTTCGGTTTCTAACAAGAAGAATTGCGCACCAATGATCTGCACCTCAACCTTGCGTCGCACGGCGCTTTTGCCGTCATAATGCCACGCGTCGAAAAAGGCAGACATTGGCTAAATCGCCCCCACATCAAATGCGTCGAGCAAGCCTTCGCCATGCTTGGCAACCACGGTTTCCGACTGGGTTAGATCGTCGATGTTAATCTCGCCATACGCTTCCATATGGTCGACGAAGAATTTCCAGTTGCGGTACGGCATGAAGATATAGCCAATGCCCAAGGTGCAGATGACAATCGCCATGTTGGCGAGGAAGAACAGGATCCAGTCCGTTGCCCGTGCGCGGAAGTCAAATTCCAGATTGTGTAAACGCAAGCCGCCCACCGCGAGGCGGAAATACTTGCTGTAATATGCAAGCGCCGCGAGCGGGAGGAAGAGATAAAACGATAGCACGGCGACGATCGCAAATATCGCGCCAACTGCCATTCCCGTGCTTCCAAGTGTGCTGGACGTCCCACCCGAAGCGGCCATGCTGATGCCAAACACCACGGCACCTATGAACACCAAAAACGGCACGAGGTAGAATAACAAATAACGCTTCATCAGCGGCTTCCACTCGGCCGTTGCTGAAAAGCGATGCGGCCCGAAGCTCATGGCGTTCCAGCGGTCATTCCAAAGGGAAATCATCGCCCATGGCACGCCCAAGAAAATGGGCAGCCAACCCAAGACGCTTTTCCACATATAGGCGACGCCATATTGAAAACCGGGGTCGTCGCTACCCCCTCTGATACCGCGCCAATAGGTTCGGCTCAGCCGGTACCGGAGCGCACGGAAATATGCGACGCCCGTCAGGTAAAATAGCAGCAGGAACATCATCAGCGTCATGACTGCCGCGAGGATTGCCTCGCCGCGGAAAATCAGCCCCTGCGATATCAATTGAATGACGATGAGGGGTAGGCCGATCAGCAGGAACGCCATGATGAAGCCGACAAAAAGCTCCATGCCCTTGCCCGTCCATTCCAGACGTTCATCAATGAAGTCCGTCTTGTTCCACAGATATTCGCGTTCGCGGGTGGTTGCCCAAAACCGATATATGCCCAGCGTGACAATGGTCAGCAAAAGGTTGGGAAAGGCTATGCGGGCAAATTCGAGCCAGCTGCCATGGAAACGAAATGCGCTATGCCGTTGAGATAGGTCGTCGTTCATGAAATTGCGGCCCCCAAAATTTCTCACAAGATGTGCGAAAGTGAAAAGCCTTGTCAAGAAACGCTATGTAAAAAGGCTATGCGTTTCGATGAAAGCATCCTCCCCATCGCACGCCGACGGGGAGGATTTGATATTTACTGAACGGTAACCGTCACCGCACGGCGATTTTGTGCCCAGGCTTGTTCGTCCGAACCCAAAGCCGATGGGCGTTCTTTGCCATAGCTGACGGTTTCGATGCGGCTTGCGTCGACACCGATTGAGGTCAGGTAATTTTTAGCAGCATTGGCGCGGCGTTCGCCGAGCGCGAGGTTGTAGTCGCGTGTTCCGCGTTCGTCGGCATGGCCTTCCACGGTGATGCGGGCGTTGGGATAGCGGGCGAGCCACTGCGCCTGACGCTGCAACGTTGCCTGATCTTCGGCATCCACATTGAAACGATCGGTTTCAAACAAAATGCGGTCGCCAAATTGGCCAACTTGCTGGAGGAAATCTTCCTGGCTGCCCGGAACGATCGGGTTCGCTTCGACAATCGGCGCCGCTGGGGGCGAGCCATAATTGGTGCCTTCGGCCGCAGGTGGCAGTTCCTCGACCTTTTTCTTGCCGCAGCCTGCAACGAGTGCGGTCGATGCCAGCAATATGGCGGCGATCTTGATAGTGTTCGTCTTCATGGTCTTCTCCTTCGGCTTACCCGCATCTGTATAGCGGAATCTTTATCAGAAATATGCTGTAAACGCACTCACGGCAATACCGGTCCCCATGCGGGGTCCGATCCGTCAACCGGCGTTGGCAATTTGCGTTCGTTCGATCCCGTGAGGTCGACTTGCCAGATACTGGTTTTGCCGCTGCCCTTGGCCGTGCGGAAAAACTGGATGACGCGGCCATTTGGCGCCCATGTCGGGGCCTCATCCTGCCAGCTGTCGGTCAACAGCCGTTCGCCCGAACCATCGGGGCGCATCGTGCCCACGCGGAAGTCGCCCGCAATGCGGGTATAGGCAATCAGGTCCGCACGCGGGCTCCATTCAGGGGTCGCATAACGCCCCGAACCAAAGCTGATCCGCCTTTGGTTGGATCCATCAGCGTTCATGACGTAGATTTGCTGGCTGCCCGACCGGTCGCTTTCAAATACAATCTGGCGACCATCGGGGGAGAAGCTTCCCCCGACATCGATGCTGGGGGATGTTGTCAGCTTGACCGGCGTGCCGTCGCCGCTTGCCGAAATCTTGTAGATGTCGGTGTTACCCGCGACCGCCATGGAATATAATATGGTCTTCCCATCGGGCGACCAGCGCGGGGCAAAGGTCGGGTTGCGCGATTGCGTAATCAACCGCTGCCGACCCGCATCAATATCATAGACATAGATGCGCGGATTGCCGTCGACATAGGACAGATACAGGATCGATTTATAATTGGGCGAGAAACGCGGTGTCAGCGCCGTGGACTGGCCATTGGTGATGAAGCGGTGGTTTGCGCCATCTGAATCCATGATCGCCAGGCGTTTGACGCGCTTACCCTTCGGCCCGGTTTCGGCAATATAGGCAATGCGGCTGTCAAAGAATGGCAGCTCTCCGGTGAGGCGCGAATAAATCGCATCGGCACATTTGTGCGCGGCCCTGCGCCACTCGCGCGGGGGCACGTTGAAACCAAGGCGCGTGGTTTCATTGCCAAAGCCGACGTCATACAGATAACAACCAACCGTTAGATTGCCGTCGCCGCCAACGCGGACGAAACCCTGAACTAATTGTTCGACCGTGCGGCCTTTCCAATAATCAAATTGCGGCGCCGTAACCTCGGGCAACGAGATGGCACGCAGGCCATTGGGCCCCTGCGTTTCAAACACACCCGATGCGCGCAAATCGGATGAAATGACTTCGGCAATCTGCCGGCCAAGTGCGGCGCTGTTCCCCGCCGGCGTATCGACAGGGGCAGGGGCCACAAGTGCGGGCACGGCAATCGAGCGCGTCTTGGACGTGTCAAACTCGACCAGCTCGGGCTCATCTGTGGCAGGCGCAGGCGGCGGAGTTTGCGCCATCACGCTTTGACTGCCGACAATCAGAAGCAGGAAAGAAGCGAGCTTCCGGTAAAATGAGAAGGAGGTCATATAGTTCATTCCTTTATCCCGTGGCGCGCAAACGAAGCGCGTGGGTTTTCCAGACGTCATGATATTCGGGGTCCAGCCCGTCATAGGGGGATGCCGCGCGCACGGCTTGCAAGATGCAGTCCTTTAACGGTCCAGCCTGTGGTTGGTTGCTATCGGTCACGCCGACCTGCCTGTCAAAGCGCACCGACGTAAGCTTGCCCGATGGTTCAAGGCTAAGCGTGACGAATGTCTCGATTTTGTTGATGTCGATACCCGATGGCGCGCATGCCCGAACGCGGCTGCGGATTTGGCCAGCGATGCTGATACCGACTGAGCGGCGCACTTCCGTCGCCGTCTTTGCAGCAGGCGTGCCAACGGCTTTGCCAGCGCCGGGAGCCTTGCCGATATTGCCGATGCTGTCTTCGAAACTGCGGCTGAGCCCGCCGGGCTTGGTTGGCGTTGCGGCTTTGGCTGGTGGTTGCTTCACCGGCTCTTTCTTGGCCGCCACCTTCGCAACGGGCGGCGCAGTGTCCGGCTTTGCAGGCTTCTGCACTGGCTTGGCCACCGGCTTTTCCATTTTCATTACCGGCGTTGGGGTAGGCGGCGGTTCGCTCGGCGCGGTGTCGCCAGCGGCTGGCGGTGCGGACTCTTCCTGAATGGCGTCGGGCGCAGTCGAGACATCGGCAATTTCACCCACCAGCGAAACCGAAATCGATTCCTGTTTTTTGATGGTGTCTGCGGATGCCAAAAGACCCAGGCCAAATGCGCCCAGTAATATGACATGGCCGCCAATCGCAGCGCCCAGTCCGACTTTCTCGACCCGATCCATCGCCATATCGTTAGTTTTCGCCAGATGAACCAGTGGTGACCAAGCTCACGCTATTCAGCCCAACACGGTTCAGTTCGCCCATCACACGCATCATTTGCCCGTAGCTGATCGACGTATCCCCGCGCAGCATGATCTGGCGTGGCTTTGCCGCGTCTTGCGCGCCGGCAATTTCTTCCAGCCGCGCTGGCAGCTCGCTCGGTGCCACTTGCGTGCCATCGATAAAGGTCGTGCCGGATTGATCGATGGCAATTTCGATGGGCTCCTCCGGCTGCTCAAGCGTGTTTGCGCGGCTTTCGGGAAGCTCAACAGGCACGCCTGTGACGAGCAAGGGCGCAGTGACCATGAAGATGATCAACAGAACGAGCATAACATCGACAAAGGGCGTGACGTTGATGTCGGCCATGGGCGCGCGCTGGCCGCCGCGACGCCTGCCGCGGCCACCGCTTCGGCCCGAAGACGTGTTCATGGCCATCGTTAAACCTCATGCTCCAACTCACGCGACAGCGTGCCGTGGAAACCATCGGCAAAGCGTCCCATGCGGGCCTCATATTGGTTCAGCCGGTGCGAGAAGCGGTTATAGGCGATAACTGCTGGAATGGCCGCGAACAGGCCAATGGCGGTTGCGAAAAGCGCCTCTGCAATGCCCGGCGCGACGACGGCCAGGCTTGAATTCTGTTCGGCGGCAATCGCGGCAAAGCTGCGCATGATGCCCCAGACAGTTCCGAACAGGCCAACGAATGGTGCGACCGATCCTGTGGTCGCCAGAAAGTTCAAACGGTTGGCCAAACGGTCGGTTTCTGCCGCAATCATTGCGTCCATAGCCGTCGATAACCGCTCGCGCGTTCCGGCACGGTCAATGGTTTTGCCGTTGGTCGAACGCCGCCACTCGGTCATGCCTGCGGCAAATACCTTGGCGACGGGCAATGCGCTTTGGCTATGTGTTTTAGCGAAAGCCCCGATATCATTGCTTTCCCAAAATTCGCTTTCAAACTTCTCGCTCTGGCGGCTGATACCCGACATTTTGATCGTGAAGCTGAAGATGATTGTCCACACCCAAATGCTGGCCAGGGCGAGACCGATGATGACCGCCTTGACCACAAGGTCAGCGTCGAGAAACAATTTAATCGGTGAAAAACCCACATTTTGGGTCGCGATGAGCAGGTCCATGATCTTCCTATTCTTCGTGTCGGTTTAAGATGGGCTGAAACGCCGCAACCCAATGCGCGGGTTGTCGGCGGGGTTTGCCGTCGGGTGAAACAAAGGCAGCGGCCACCCGCGCCTCGGTCAGTATTTCGTCGCCGCGCATGACTGTTTGATGAATGTCGCAACTGGCGGCGCGCACCGCCTCAACCGTGCTGATAACAACCAAGGCGTCGTCAAAATGGGCGGGGCGTCGATATTTGATGTTCATTTCGGTGACCGCATAGGCGCCTTGGCCGTCCGCATGCACATGACGCTGGTCAATGCCGACGCAGGCCAGCATGTCCGAACGGGCGCGTTCCATGAAGTGCAGATAGCGCGCATGATAGACCACACCCGAAAAATCGGTGTCCTCAAAATAGACCCGCACGGCAAACAGGTGCTGTGTGCCGTCGAAATGGCCTTGATAGGGGGTGGGCATAGGCATCGAGAAATTTGTTAACCACTTTAGAGTCCGGCGGGAAGGCATTTTAAAGGACAACCGCGCAATTGGTCGCCTTAGGGACTCAGAATATCGCTATGTATCAAATAATCCGTCCTGCGATCCTGCCGGCGGGTTGAGGCCAAGATGTTTCCAACCCGGGGCGTTGAGGCAACGGCCACGCGCTGTGCGCGCGATAAGGCCGAGTTGCAGCAGATAAGGTTCAACGACATCCTCAATGGTGTCGCGTGGCTCAGACAGGCCAGCGGCCAACGCTTCGACGCCTACTGGGCCGCCGCGATAAATGTCGGCGATCATGTGCAGATAGCGCCGGTCCATTGCGTCAAGGCCAAGTGCGTCGACCTCTAGCCGGTTGAGCGCATTGTCGGCGATTTTTGCGGTCACGACGGGTTCGCCTGCGACATTGGCGAAGTCACGGACGCGGCGCAGCAAGCGACCAGCGATGCGGGGCGTACCCCGTGCGCGTTTCGCAATCTCGTTCGCGCCATCGGGCGCAATGCCAAGATCCAGCAAGCGCGCGGCGCGGGTCACCACCAGTTCAAGCTCGCTATGCGTGTAGAAATTGAGCCGCACCGGAATGCCAAAGCGGTCACGCAAGGGCGTGGTCAGCAAACCCTGCCGCGTGGTCGCACCGACCAGCGTAAACGCAGGCAAATCAATCCGCACCGACCGCGCCGATGGCCCTTCGCCGATCATGATATCCAGCGCACGATCTTCCATCGCGGGGTAGAGGATTTCCTCAACCACGGGGCTGAGCCGGTGGATTTCGTCAATAAACAGGACGTCGCCATCCTCCAAATTGGTGAGCAAAGCCGCCAGATCGCCCGATTTGGCGATGACCGGACCAGATGTCGCGCGGAAACCGACGCCCATTTCCTTGGCCACAATCTGCGCCAGCGTCGTCTTGCCAAGTCCCGGCGGGCCAAAGAACAATACATGGTCCAACGGCTGCCCGCGGCCCTTTGCCGCCTCAATAAACACGCGCAAATTGTCCCGCGCGGCCGCTTGCCCGATAAATTCGGCCAGCGTTTTGGGCCGCAGCGCGGCGTCGATATCTTCCGGTCGCTTGTCCGGCGTGGTGAGGCGGTCGTCGTCAGTCATGATGTTTGATACCGTCGCCCTTGATGATCACCGCGAAGCCCTTTTCAACGCTAGCCGGACCAGCGCATCGAGCGTCGCGTCGGGGCCGAGTTCCTCGACTGCTTGCGCCACGGCGTTTCCGGCCTCGCCGGGCTTGAAGCCCAAATTGGCAAGTGCGGACATCGCGTCCTGTGCATGGTTGCCGGCTGCTGCCCCCGTCGCCATCAACTTCGGACCGCCGCCGATGCCGGCTAGCGCGCCGACCTTGTCCTTCAATTCATTGACGATGCGGCTCGCAAGCTTGGGGCCAACGCCGTTTGCGCGCGCCACCATGGCCGCGTCGCCGCTGCCAATAGCGAGCGCGAGGTCGGCGGGTTCGATGGCTGAGAGGATGGCCAAGCCAACCTTGCCGCCAACGCCTTGCACGCCTGTCAGCAAGCGGAACCAGTCGCGTTCTTCGCGCGTGGCAAAGCCGATGAGGCGCATGTCGTTTTCCGACACTTGCATTTCGGTGAATACGGTGGCGAAATCATCCGTCTTGCCCAAGGCGGCAAGCGTCCGTGCGCTCGCCTGCACCAGATAGCCGACGCCGTTGACGTCGATCACCAGATGGTCGACGCCCGTTTCATCAATGCGGCCATATAGCTTTGCAATCATTATCGCGGGTTAGCTGTTCGTTACAAAATCGGCAAGTAAAAGAGAACATCGTGGGAACAGAAAGTTTGTTTCACGCAGAGGCGCAGAGGACGCAGAGATTAAAATATGTAACTTTGTGGGTCAGATACTCTGCGCTCTCTGCGCCTCTGCGTGAACCCATCAACCCCTAAAGTGATGCGCGTGGGTGATCGCCACCGCGAGCGCGTCAGCGGCATCTGGCCCCGCCAGCTTAAGCCCCGGTAGCAGAATCCGCAGCATGGCTTGCACCTGCTCCTTTTCTGCTTTGCCCGTGCCAACAACGGATTTTTTCACCAACCGCGTGGCATATTCAGTCACGGGCGTATGGTTGCGCGCCGCACCCAAAAGGACAACGCCGCGTGCTTGCCCAAGCTTCAGCGTCGACTGTGGGTTTTTGTTAACGAAGACCTCTTCCACCGCGGCGTGATCGGGGCGGAAATGGTCTAGCACAGCGTGTAACTTTTCATCGAGCAACACCAGCCGATTGGCCAAAGGCAGCTTGGCGTCGGTTACAATCTCGCCATTGTCGATATGCGAAAGACGGTTGCCTTCCTTGCGGATGACGCCCCAGCCGGTCGTGCCCAAGCCGGGGTCGAGACCGAGAATGATCATTCCAGTTTCGCCATCACCTCGTCTGAAACGTCATAATTGCCCCAGACGGTCTGAACGTCGTCATCATCTTCCAACGCATCGATCATCTTCAGCAAGGTCGCGGCATTGGCTTCGTCGACTTCGACCAAAACCTGTGGCTTCCATGCGAGCTTTGCGCTTTCTGCTTCACCAAGTGTCGCTTCGAGCGCCTTGGCGACTTCATGCAGGCTGTCCATCGCGGTCCAGATGCTGTGTTCGTCTTCGCTCGACTCCACATCTTCTGCGCCAGCTTCCAATGCCGCTTCAAAGACGCTGTCGGCGTCGCCTGCGCTGATGGGGTAAGTGATCAGGCCCATACGGTCGAACCCGTGGCTCACCGCGCCGGATGCGCCAAGGTTGCCACCATTTTTGCTGAATGCCGTGCGCACATTGGTTGCGGTGCGGTTGCGGTTGTCGGTCAATGCCTCAACGATGATCGCAACGCCGCCGGGGCCATAGCCCTCATAGCGCATTTCATCATAGCTTTCCGCGTCGCCGCCGGCTGCCTTGTCGATTGCGCGCTGGATATTATCCTTGGGCATCGATTGTGCCTTGGCCGCGTTCACCGCAAGGCGAAGGCGCGGGTTCATGTCGGGATCGGGCATGCCCATCTTCGCCGCCACAGTAATTTCGCGCGACAGCTTCGAAAATTGCGCCGAACGCTTTTTGTCCTGCGCGCCCTTACGATGTTGGATATTTTTGAATTTGCTATGGCCTGCCATGGCTCTGCTCTTCTCTGGCTAAAGGATATGAAGCCGCGCCCTTACATCAGGCACGCGCCATTGGGCAAGACATCTGCTTCAGCGCAACTTAACCGCGGTCCCTGACACAGTGACCATAAGCATGCAGGGATGTCTCGTTCAAAAACGTCATCCTGAAACATGTTCAGGATGACGGGTCTTTTCGGCAATGAAGCCAAGCGGAAATTATGCCAGACCAAGCGCCGATTTGTACGTATCCAAAATGGCTTCCATTTCTTGGCGATCGTCCTGGCTCATTTTACGCAGGCGTACAATCTGGCGCATGATTTTCGCGTCATAGCCTTGGCTCTTGGCTTCGCTGTAAACGTCACGAATGTCGTCGGCGATGCCCTTTTTCTCTTCTTCCAGACGCTCAATGCGCTCAATGAAAAGACGCAGTTGATCGGCGGCGATATTGCCTTCGGCCATGATATTCTCCCTGTGGTGTTGGTCGGTGCCTGCGCACCCGAATCAAGATGACAGCGCCTTAATGCGAAGGGGCGTTTTTCGCCACGCTTTCCTGCATGCGTTGCAATTGCGCGGGCGTGCCTTCGGTCTGATGCTTCGCTTTCCACTCCGCCGCGGGCATGCCGTGGATGAGGGTGCGTGCTTCATCTTTGGTCAGCGCTCCATCCGCCTCCATCACCCAATCGGCGAGGCAATTTCGGCAAAAACCGGCAAGGCCCATCAGGTCGATATTCTGCGCATCGTGCCGGTGCTGCAAATGCGTCACGAGGCGACGAAATGCGGCTGCGGCCGCCGCGTCTGATATTTGGATGTCCTGTTGCATAGCTATGCGCCCTTTCCGTTGGTGACATGCCTCGTTATGGGGAGTGCGAACGTCAAAATCCATATAGCGGAGCCATTTATATGCAATATCATAAGCCACGTATGCGCAAGGTCCGCATATTGGCGACATTGGGCCCCGCCAGCGACACGCCTGAAATGATCGAAAAGCTGTTCCGCGCTGGCGCCGATGCCTTCCGCGTCAACATGAGCCATGGCGAGCAAGCCGACAAGGCGCAACTGATCGCCAATATCCGCGCGCTCGAAAAAGCGTACAACCGGCCCACGACGATCTTGGTGGATTTGCAAGGCCCCAAGCTGCGCGTCGGCACCTTTGCCGAGGGCAAGGTTGAATTGCACACGGGCGATGCTTTCCGGCTCGATACCGACGAGACGCCGGGCGATGCGCATCGCGTTTATTTGCCGCATCCCGAAATCTTTGCCGCATTGGAAGTCGGCGCGCGGCTGTTGCTCGACGATGGCAAGCTTGTTTTGCGGGTCACCGAAATCGCGCCGGAATATATCAATACCACGGTGGAAGTTGGCGGCGCATTGTCGAACCGCAAGGGGCTGAATGTCCCTGACGTCGTCATTCCCATCGCTGCGCTGACCGAAAAGGACCGTTCGGACCTTGCGTTCGCGCTGGAGCAGGGCGTGGATTGGATCGCGATGTCCTTTGTCCAGCGGCCAGAGGATGTTGCCGAGGGCAAGAAGCTGATCGGGAACAAGGCTGCGTTGCTGGCGAAAATTGAAAAGCCAGCGGCGATCGGGCGGTTGGAAGAAATTCTGGAGCTCGCCGACGGCGTGATGGTCGCGCGCGGTGACTTGGGTGTTGAGATGCTGCCCGAACAAGTGCCGCCGTTGCAGAAGATGATTGTGTCGACCGCACGGCGCATGGGCAAGCCCGTCGTTGTTGCGACGCAAATGTTGGAATCGATGATCATATCGCCGTCGCCCACCCGCGCCGAGGTGTCGGACGTTGCGACTGCGATTTATGATGGTGCCGACGCGGTTATGCTGTCTGCCGAAACGGCGGCGGGCGCTTGGCCGATTGAAGCGGTGTCGATCATGGACCGCATTGCGCAACAGGTCGAAAGTGATCCCGATTTCTACAAGCGTATCCACTTTACCGAAACCCCAGCCGATTCCACCACGGCCGATGCACTGGCCGAGGCGAGCGGACGGATTGTCGACACCATAGAAACCAGCGCCATTGTCTGTTTCACATCATCGGGCTCGACTGCGCGGCGGATCTCGCGCGAACGACCATCGGTGCCGCTCTTGGTGCTCACCGCCAGCCAATCGACCGCGCGCCGCCTTGGGCTCCTTTGGGGCGCTTTTGCGGTGCGGACCAAGGATATTGGATCGTTCGAAGAAATGGTCGCCAAGGGCAAGCGCATGGCGCTGCGCTATCATTTGGGCCATGCCGGTGGACGCATTGTCATCATGGCTGGCGTCCCCTTTGGCACACCGGGTTCAACAAATGTGCTGCACATCGTCCGGCTGACCGGCGACGAGTTGAAGGGCCATTAACTGCCGGTTGCGCGATTAAGGCAGTAAAAGGCTGCTGTCGCCATAGCTGTAAAAGCGGTATTCTTCGGCGATGGCATGGGCATAGGCCGCTTGCATCGTCTCGCGGCCCATCAGCGCGCTGACCAGCATGAACAGCGTCGATTTCGGCAAGTGAAAGTTGGTCATAAGGCCGTTGATGGCCTTAAACCGATAGCCCGGCGTGATGAAGATATCGGTGTCGCCTTCAAACGGGTGCACGATACCATTTTGGTCGGCCGCACTCTCGACAAGGCGCAGCGAGGTGGTGCCGACCGCGACCAAGCGACCGCCGTTTTCGCTTATGCTGTTGAGCCTGTCTGCTGTCGCGGCATCAATGCTGCCCCACTCGCTGTGCATGCGGTGGCTTGTCGTGTCGTCGACCTTTACCGGAAGGAACGTGCCCGCACCGACGTGCAAGGTCAGTGTCGCGGTTTCTATGCCCGCATCGTGCACTGCCTGCATCAATTCGGGGGTGAAATGCAGGGACGCAGTGGGGGCGGCAACCGCGCCGTCCTTTTGCGCAAACATCGTTTGATAATCTTCGGCATCGCGCGCATCGGTTGGCCGCTTGCCGGCGATATAAGGCGGCAACGGCATACTGCCAGCGCGATGCAGCAAGACTTCGACCGGTTCATCGCCTTCAAAGAACAATGTAAAGCTGCCGTCGTCATGGCGTTCTTCGGCCTTGGCCAAGACGCCGTGGCCAAAATCAATGCAGTCGCCCATATGCAGGCGCTTCGCGTTGCGGATGAAGGCCTGCCAGCGGCGCAGATCGATCCGTTTATGCAGTGTCGCGCCAATCGTCGCATCGCCCTTGCGGCCCGTAAGCTGCGCAGGTATGACGCGCGTGTCGTTGAAGATCAGGCAATCGCCTTTGCGCAGCCGTTGCGGCAGGTCGCGGACCGACGCGTCGACCATGTTGCCTTCGCCACCGACGCATAGCATGCGCGCCGAATCCCGGGGGCTAACAGGCCGCAGCGCTATCCGCTCGGGCGGAAGCTCGAAGTCAAACAGGTCTACGCGCATGCTATTGCCGCAGCGGTTAGCTACCGCTTGGTTGGCCTACGGCAACGGACTGCGCGGAAAATGCGGGCGGTGGGACATTGTCTGCCGCAATCGATGCCTGAAGCACTTTGCTTGGGCTTGCGGGTGGTTCGCCGCGCTCAATGGCGTCGACAAACTGCATGCCGGATGTCACGCGGCCAAAGACGGTATATTTGTTGTCGAGGCTGAAGCGCGGTTGAAAGCAGATGAAGAACTGGCTGTTGGCCGTGTCTGGTTCGTTCGTGCGTGCCATCGACACTGTCCCGCGCAAATGCGGCAATTTGCTAAACTCGGCCTTCAGATCGGGAAGCTCCGACCCACCTTGGCCCGTGCCCGTGGGATCGCCGGTTTGCGCCATGAAGCCTTCAATCACGCGGTGGAAGATAACGCCATTGTAAAAGCCCTGACGGGTCAACGTCTTGATCCGCTCCACATGTGCTGGCGCAACGGTGGGGAACATCTGAATAGTAACGCGGCCGCCCGTCGATAAATCGAGCACCAGCATATTTTCAAGGTCAGGCGCAACTGGGGCAGGCACAGTTGGCGGCGTTTGCGCGAGTGCGGGGGCGCCCGCAAGGAACAGCCCGCCTAAAATGAGCGCAGTCAGCTTCGACAAAAATATGCGTGATAACATCAAAAAAGGCCGCCTTTATAATAGAAGTGCTGTTCTCATAACGAAGGAGGCTGTCGCTGTCATGAACGATTTTCGACAGGCTTCAGGTTGGCCTTGCCGTGTCGAAGTCTGTGGATAAGTCACTGTTGCATAAAAGTGACAGCCCCGAAATATTATTGTCATATCAGCCCAATTTGTTGCGTGAGCCTAGGATATCCGCCAAAGCGCCGACAACCCGGAGGAATTTCATTTCTTTTCGTGCGTGCATTGTACGCACAATTTGAGTGGAAAAGCTGGGGAGTTTAACAGCCACCAGGACGCGATAAGTCGTTGAAATGGGGCGCTATTATAGGGGCTATATCGTGAAAAACACACGTATCAGCAATTTGAAATATGCAGCGGCACCGCTCGCACTGGGTCTGGCGTTGATCTCAACGCCGTCATTCGCTCAGGATGCGGCAGCCGAAGAAGAAACCGTTGAGGCAATCGTCGTAACGGGTTCGCTCATTACCAACCCGAACCTTGAGCGTTCGGCTCCGGTCAACGTAACTTCTGCCGAAGAAATGGAACTGCTTCAGTCCAACCTGGCCGAAGAAGTCCTTCGTGAAATCCCAGGCGTTGTCGCTTCGATCGGTTCTGCGGTCAATAACGGCAACGGTGGTGCATCGTACGTTAACTTGCGCGGCATTGGTTCAAACCGTAACGTCGTATTGCTTGACGGTGATCGTATCGTGCCCGCCGGTTTTGGTGGTCAGGTCGATTTGAACAACATTCCGCTCGCTTTGGTTGAGCGCGTTGACGTTCTTACCGGTGGCGCTTCGACAACTTATGGCGCTGACGCTGTTGGTGGTGTTGTTAACTTCATTCTGAAGAATGATTTCTCGGGCTTGGAAGCCCAATCGTCTTACCAGCTCACCGAAAAAGGTGACGGTGACGTTGTCCGCGCTGACGTCACAATCGGTGCGAACTTCGACGATGGTCGCGGTAACGCCGTATTCGGCGTTGGTTACCAGCAAGCTGACCCAGTATATCAAGGTGCGCGCGATGTTTCGCTGACCACCATTGAAACCTATGCTGGTTCAGCGCTTGGTTCAGGCACAGCATATCCTTCGCGTTTCTCGGGCGGTCGTCTGGTTAGCGGTACGGGCAATGGCGGTACCAACCAGATCAACGAAGCTGGTCAGCTCGTTCCGACCTTCTCGACGTTTAACTTCAACCCATATAACGTCTTCCAGACACCGTTCAAACGTTTCAACATGTTCGGTCAAGCGCGTTACGAAGTCAGCGATGCGATTGAAGTATATTCGCGCGGTCTGTTCTCAAAGAACACTGTAAACACGATCATCGCACCATCAGGCGCGTTCAGCATCGGCGTGAACATTCCTTTGAACAACCCGTTCTTGCCTGCTGCTATGCGTAACCAGTTCTGCGCATTCGACGTTAACCCAAGCGCTTCGGTGTATACCCCACGCTTTTCGCAAGCTGCGTGCGATGCCGCGGCTAACCCAAGCTTGCGTCCTGGACAGCCCGGTTATCTTGAAATCGGTACAGGTGGCGCGTCTGCAACTGCAACGACGTCAGGCAACGGTCTTGCTGTATTGCAAGCATGGCAGCCATTCGACGTTAACGGCAACGGCGTGATCGAAGCTGGTGAAGGTTACAACCCTAACCCGCAGTCGCTTTTTGCCCGTCGCGCAATCGAAGCTGGTCCACGTATTTCCGAATATGTGACGACCGTATTCGATTACCGTTTGGGTGCCCGTGGTTCGATCACTGACTCAATCGACTGGGATATCTCGGGTGCCTATGGCCAAAGCGAGAACATTCAGACGATTAAGGGTTATACCTTGAACTCGCGTTTCCGTCAGTCGCTTCGTGCGGGTGGAACGGCTGCAGCGCCAGTTTGCTTCGACGCATCAAATGGATGCGTTGCTGCCAACGTCTTTGGCACCATTCAGCCGGAAGCAATTCCGTTCTTGGTCCAGGAAAGCACCAGCTTTACGAAAACCTCGCTTGCTCAAGTCAAGGGAACCATCAACGGCGATGCCGGCTTTACCAGCCCATTTGCTGAAGATTCCGTCGCATTTGCAGTCGGTGGTGAGTATCGCAAATATACAGCACGTCAGGGCGCTGACGCGCTTGCCAAGGGCGGCGATCTCGGCGGTGCCGGCGGTGCAACGCCAGATATTTCTGGTGGCTTCGACGTATATGAAGGCTTTGGTGAACTTGTTGTGCCATTGGTTAGCGACAAGCCATATATCAACAGCCTGACTGTTGAAGGCGGCCTGCGCTATTCGTCTTACACAGTCGACGCACCAGGTAACCCGTCGTACAATACCACAACCTTTAAGGCTGGCGGTACTTGGGAACCAACCGATGGCGTCGCTATTCGTGGTAACTTTGCACGTGCCGTTCGCGCACCGAACATTGGCGAACTGTTCTCGCCAGTGAACACTGGATTGACCAACCTTGGTACCGATCCATGCGCGACGTTGACGACAGCTGGCGCTGTTTTGCCAGGACGTCCAGCAACCGGCCCAACCGGTGAACTTCGTGCCGTCTGCTTGGCGCAAGGTGCTAACTTGGGCAACATCAACTCGATTCCCCAGCCTAACGCAGGTCAGGTGAACTCGACTGGTGGTGGTAACGTCAACATTAAGCCTGAAAAGTCGAACAGCTTCACCATTGGTGCGATCTTCCAGCCAGCGGCTATCCCTGGTTTCACTGCGTCGATCGATTATTACAACATCAAGGTAACGGGCGCGATTTCGTCCCCGACCCCTGGTGACGTAATTGCGGCTTGCTTCGGAACGAACGTATTCAGCCCAGCAGCAGGCGCATCGACATCTGCTGCTTGTACCAGCATTCGTCGTAGCCCAGCCGATGGCAGCTTGAGCGGCGATCCAAGCACTTTCACTGGTCTGCCTTCGGTTCTGTCGAACGCAGGTTCCATTGAAACTGATGGCATCGACTTGATCATGAACTACAAGACTGATCTGACCGACAAAATCGCTTTGGCTTTGTCGTTCAACGGTAACTACACGTTCAAATCGACGTTCAACGCGTTCGTGCTTAACCCTGAATCGGTCAATCGTGATTGCACCGGCTATTTCAGCTCGAACTGTGGTTCACTGCAGCCAGACTTCTCATGGTCGCAGCGTACAACAGTGTCGTACGGCAAGTTCGATGTGTCGTTGTTGTGGCGTCACCTGTCGGCGATGGAGCAAGAGCCACTTGACGTGATTGACGGTGGTGCGTTCTTCAACGGAACGATCGGTTCGTCGGTCTTGGGCGTTGGTGGCCGGACGGCTAACTTCGGCAAGATCAAGGCATATGACTACTTCGATCTGTCGACGCGTATCAATCTCACCGAAAATGTGACGATTACCGCTACGGTGCAGAACTTGCTGGACAAGGATCCACCATTGACCGGTAACAACGCTGGTTCGACATCGTACAACAGCGGCAACACCTTCCCGTCGACATATGATGCGTTGGGTCGTCGTTATGCTGTAACGGCAAAGCTGCGCTTCTAATTTGAAGAGCATATAATGAAACAAGGGGGCGGGCAGCAATGTCCGCCCCTTTTGTATTGTGCGGCCACGCTAAATCACGAGGCCAGACCAAGACCTGCAAGACTGCGTTATGTTGGTTTAGGTCATGCCCGGCCCTAATGGGTTGGGCCGAGCGCTTCAAAAGCGAAGCGCATGTTCCAACGTCAGCGGGATGTTGGCAGATTGGGCAACGGCTTTGGCCCAAATCAGGACCTTTTCAATTTCGTCGCCATGCGCCGTTTGCGCCAATGCATATTCCGCGCGCCGGTCGTCTGTCCGGAAACTGCCACCGAACTTGCTATGCGTGCCGAACGCAGGATGCGCGTCATTGGCAGCGGCATGTTCGCCCAGTCCAAAGTGGGACGCCACAGCGAAAAGAGCCTTGCCGGGATTGGCAGTCAGCCTTTCACTATCCAGCGTTGCGATGCGTTCAGCTCCGAACTTTTGCGCCATGCTATGAAACAGCTTTTGCTGCGCCAACCATCCCACGGCGGCGACTTGCAAATCGGTCTGGCGGAAAAAATCTCCGGGCTCAAAACCAAGATCAACGATGCCGTCTGCCATTTGCCCTTCCAATAATTCGCGGCACCATAGCCGGCACCACAGCCCCTTGCGGGCCACCGACAAAAGAAACACCGAAAGTGGCGCATACAGAATGATGGCCTTGCTTGTCGGCCGCATGGCAAGCGATGCGGGGGCAAGGGCATTAAACACATTGGACGGCTTCACAACAACCGCCAAATCGTCGCCAAATGGACGTGCGAGCATGTCCAGTGCATCGCGCAACCGTTCGCCGACGGCAGTCGGTGGCGCGCCGCGACGGCGAAAGCCGACAATGTCGTTCAACAAAACGGGTTCCTTCAGACCCATTGATAGGCCCGGCAGATCAAATCCGTTTGCGAACATGGTTGATGCACAAAAGGCGGAATGCAAAATAAAATGCAGGCTGGCGTCGTTCGTGCGGCCCGTTGTCGCTTCGCGGCGCGATAGGACCATCGGGCTTGGTTCCACGCCAAGATATTCATCGGTGAGGAAAGTAGCGGTATTGTGCGCTGAACGGCTGACATGCCGCATATGAAATGCGTCTGCGGACGCATCATAGCGATGCGCAAGCCATGCGCCATCGTTCCATATCTCGCTGTTTTTATGCGTCATAACTTCATGGACCTTGCCGTTTCTAACGGTAAATGGCAAGCATTCGCCATATGAACGAGACCGCACCACCGGCCGAAGCGGCCAGACTGAACAGCGAAGGCATGCTTGCACTGCGGGCCGGAAGCTATGCAGAGGCCGAGCGCCTGTTCGTGGCCGCAACGACGCATGACACGACGTCGAGCGCGCTGTGGAGAAATGTTGCCACTGCACGGCGCGCGCAGGGCGATGACACAGGGGAAATGCTGGCGCTGGACGCCGCAATCAGCATCGACCGCCGCGACTTTATGGGCTGGCTCCGTAAGGCTGAATTGCATGAACGTACGGGCGAAAAGGCCGAGGCGCTGGTCGCTTGGAGCGGCGTGCTCCAAATGGCGGCGCATGCATCAGACCTATCCCCCGATATTGCCGCGGCACTGCAGAAGGGGCAGGCGTTTGTTTCGCAAGCGACGCTTCAGATTTCAGACGCGGTTAGCACGGAACTGGCCCCATTATCTGCTGCCATGGATGAAACAGAGCTGCGCCGCAGTCAGGCATTTGTCGATGTGGCGCTGGGCCGCCGGCGGACCTATGTGAACACATGCGACGGCCTATATTACCCCTTCCTTCCGGCGGATGAATTTTTCGACAGGCATCATTTTTCATGGATGCCTGCAATCGAAGCTGCGACCGACGAAATACGCCAGGAATTAGAGGCGCTGCTTGCCGATCCCGGCGATGCGTTGCGGCCTTATGTCCGGATGGATTCAGGCGTCCCTGAAAATAAATGGTCCGCTCTTGACCAATCACTTGCCTGGGGCGCATGCTTTTTGTGGGAATATGGGCAGCCCAATAAGGCTGTCTTAGACCGCTGCCCGCGCACAGCAGCAGCCTTGGCCAGCTTACCGACCACAACGCTTCCGGATCGTGCACCCAGCGCATTTTTCTCCATATTGAAGCCGCATACCCGAATTCCGCCACATACAGGGGTGACCAATACCCGTGCGATTGTGCATTTGCCGCTGATCGTGCCAGAGAAATGCGGCTTCCGCGTTGGGGGCGAAACCCGGGAATGGAAAGTGGGAACGGCTTTTGCCTTTGATGATACCATCGAACATGAAGCGTGGAACGATAGCGATCATTATCGTGCCGTTCTTATCTTTGACGTGTGGAATCCACATTTAACCGTTGCAGAACAAAATGTTATCGCCCGCTATTATGCTGCGGCTGACGCAACAGGCTTTAAAATCACGCATTAAGTTAATTGATTTTTTCCTCTTTACGTGCACTGAAAAGCGCCTGTGTTACGTGCACCGCGCCTCTCAACGGAGAAACATTCACATGCGACCAATTCTATTCACGGCCTTAACCATTGGTATCATGACCTCGGCTTTGGCGGAAGCGCCGGCGTCTGCGCCGGTAACGGCTCCGGCATCCGCATCGACATCGCAAGGCAATGCTTCGACTGCAGCATCCGACGCAACCGCAGCCAAATCCGACCAAACCATGCGGTGTCGCACTGTTCGTGTGACCGGTTCACTGGTGAAAAAGGGCAAGGTATGCAAAACGCTTGCGCAGTGGCGCCAGATGACAGAATCCGGCAATGAACTCGCCCGCCGCTTGGTCGAGGATGGAACTTCACGCCCGGGCGGTCAGTGATTCTTCCTTCGCGGATGAATTAGCGGACTTAAATCGGGGAAGCTCAAAAGCTGTCGCGTGACGCCTACACCGCCAACTTCAAAGCCCCATCCCCTTCCTCGACCTTAACCGTGGAGCCATCGGGCACTTCGCCACGCAGCAGCAGATCTGCCAGAGGATCCTGCAAATACCGCTGAATAGCGCGCTTGAGTGGACGTGCGCCATATACGGGGTCGTAACCCACGCGGCCAAGCCACGCCTTGGCCTCTTCGGATAAAGCGAGCGTGATCTTGCGGTCCTTCAGCAGCTTTTGCACGCGCTGCACCTGAATATCGACAATCGGTGCCATGTGATTGGCACCAAGCCGGT
>Ga0315908_10000592_pt1 | contig 28558 bp, 43 predicted proteins | sample LakEriMetagenome_12_FD_203520 | JGI IMG/M metagenome (GOLD analysis project Ga0315908, IMG submission 203520) | Freshwater fungal communities from buoy surface, Lake Erie, Ohio, United States - Buoy 4 MA124 | ecosystem: Environmental > Aquatic > Freshwater > Lake > Lake biofilm | place: USA...
TACTCAACAAGGTTTTGCGAATCTTGCACTCCCAGAGATCTTCTACCTTATCCTCAAAAATTGAGAATAGAATTACAGATTTTAAGAGGTGATAGAAAAGAGAGAGTAATAGAAATAGACGGTAAAAAGATGATAGCGACTACAATAAATATCAAACCGCAAATTAGAGAAAGAAGATGATTTGGATAGCAGTTCTTATACCTATAGTAGGTGCATTTATAATGTTGAGATGGTACAGAGAGCATCTAGCTTGGTGGGAAATAATAATTCCTATGGCTGTATCTTTAATTTTTGTGCTAATCTTTAAATTTGCCGTAGAGAAATCTCAGACCAGTGACACTGAGTATCGAGGAGCTTTAGTCACTGAAGCCAGATATTATGAATCTTGGACAAGTTACGTTAGAAAAACTTGTTCTAGAACCACAAGGGTTGGAAAAACCTCGATAACTACTTATTATGATTGTTCATATTGTGACGAAAATCCAGCAAATTGGACAGTTGTAGATTCTAGAGGAAATGAATTTGATATTAGCGAAGATTACTATCAGCAACTTACTAGAAGATGGAAAAGTTCACCTGCATTTGTAGAGCTAGGTAGAAATATTGATTACGGCGGGTTTGACTGTGGAAAAGATGGAGACATGTATGCTATTAAATGGGATGGAAGACCTATCACGTCTGAAGCAACCGTAACTTCTCACGATTATGAGAATAGAGTTCAAGCAGCTCATACAGTGTTTGATTTTCCAGAAGTTACTGATGACGATAAAAAATTGTATCATTTAGTAGACTATCCTGAAATTGAAAATTATAAACAAAATACTGTCTTGGGTGATACCTTGAAGTGGATGACACCAATAGAGAGAAAAATGGGTGAAAAATTGATACAGCATTCATGTGGATATTGGGGACCTAGAAAGCATGCTAATATTTGGTTAATATTCTTTGCGGATAAACCTACTATGGCAGCAACAATGCAAGAAGCTTATTGGGGAGGCGGAAATGATAATGAAATTACTATATGTATTGGATTAGATAGTAAAAATAAAAACATTCAATGGGTAAAGCCCTTTTCATGGACTCCTAATAGAACTCTCTTAGTAGATTTAAGAGAAGATATAATGAATACTAAGAAGTTTAACTTTATCAAAATTAAAGAAGCTATAGACAAGAATATGCCAAAATATGTCAAAAAGGATTTTAAAGAATTCAGTTACATAACTGTAGATCCTCCGACATGGGCAATCGTAACTACATTCTTAGTAACTATTCTTATGACTGCAGGATTATGTTGGTGGGCAGTATCAAATGATTATGTTGCAGATAGAGATAACGTGTGGAAGACTATAACAAGATGGGCACACTGGAGATAGAAGAAATTCAAGTTGTACACGAGAATTCTTGGGGATCCGGAGAGTGTTGTTGTAATTGTAAATTTTTGTCAATAGTCAGAAAGCACCCTTATAACACATCAGTCTTTTCTAAAGGATCTATTAAAGAAACTTTTGGATATGTTTGCACATTGAAATTTGATGAAAATGATGAGAGAAGAATTGCAACATTCATGGATAATCCTCATAATTTCTGTGAACTCCACTTACCCACAAAGAAGAGAGAAAGATATCTGAAAATTAAAGAAAAATCAAACAAATTTTTTTAGAATGAAAATAATAAACTATACTTTAAAAGGACTAGCTTTTATAACAGCTTTGCCTTTAATTATGCTAATTTTACCTAGCTTAATTCTATACAATTTATCTGACAAATTTGAAAAATAATTTTTTGAATGTTCTTATTTGTTATCTTTGTTTAAACAAAAATTAGAAAAATGGGATTTTTAGATTTCTTTATTGAACGAGAAGAAAAACCTGAAGTAAGTAATGTTTCAGGAACAACACCACCTCCAACGATTCCTCAGAGTTTCGCAACAGGTACGCCTAACCCGAGTTTTGTAACAAGCTCGTCACCTAGCCCATCAGTTTCTGCTGATGACATGGCAAAATTTAATCAACACTTTGAAGATTTATTCGAAAAAGCTAACTTACCAGGTCCTGATTATTTTGAATTCTCAAAAATGTGTCAAGCAATGGGAACTTTAACGGAAGATGTAAGAATCTCTGCGGCATTTAACGGTCTTCAAGTGCAAGGTTTAGATAAGCAAAAACTTTTAGATTCAGCTACACATTATATCAGAATAATTGACGAAGACGCTGCTAAATTTAATTCAGCAATTGACGGTAAATTATTAGGAGATGCATCTGCTAAGAAAAATTTAGCTCAAGAAAAGCTATCTTCAATTGCTAAGAAGAATGAAATGATAGCTCAACTTCAGAATGAAATACTAAAAGAGACTCAAGAATCTGAACAGTTATCTAATGAAGCTATTGAATTAGAAAGAAAAGCTACAGAAAAAGTCACAACATACAAACTAGTATGTGAAGCTAGAAAAAGCTCAATCACCGCTGATATCGAGAAAATCAAAGTTTATGTTAAGTAATAATCTAAAAACAGAAAAATGAACACACAGGTATTCCCTCAGGGATCTGAAAAACTAAAATCTTATTGGAACCGTCCTGGAGGAAAATTCGGCACAATAGCTGGAATTCTTGGAGTAATAGCTATCGGTTATTTTGTACTACCAATTTTGACTGCTGTAGTATGGAACACTATCAATTTTGCTATAGCATGCGCAGTAGGATTTATTCTCTATATGGTGCTATCTAATAGAAAACTATGGATGAGCCTCTTTTACTTGTACGAAATTCTAATGAAGAAGTTAGTAGGAGTAGTAATCGAGTTAGACCCTTTCATAATTGCTGAAGATTACATCAAGGACATTGAAAAAGAAAGAGAAAATCTTTATAACAAGTCAGTTGAAGTAGATGGCCAAAAAGAAGGCATAGACCTGAAAATTAAAGAGAAAAAGAAAGAGAAGCAGAAACAATTAGATATTGCTGCTGCAGCCCAACAAAAAGGTATGGCGATGGAACTAGCAAATGCTACTCGTCAAGTCTCAAGATTAGACGGTTACATTCAACAACTTTCTCCAATCAGAGATAACTTAGACAGAATAGGAAACTACCTTACTCAAGTACACAAGAATTCTAAGTACATGTTAGATGACATGAAAAATGACCTTGAACTAAAGAAAGATCTTTACCATTCAGTCACAAAAGGTAACAATGCTCTGAAATCAGCAATGACAATTTTCAATGGAGATGTTGAAAAGAGATTAATGGTTGAACAAAGTATGGACTATCTTAAAGATGATATTGCTGGAAAATTAGCTTCCATGAAGAAAGCTATTAGCTACTCATCTGACTTTATGAAATCTATTGATTTAGAGAATGCTTCTTACCAAGCAGAAGGATTAAGAATGTTGGAAGAGTACAGGCCGGAAATATTCTCTTACAATGAAAAGAATGAACCGGTGAATGTAAAAATAACTGATCCTGTTCAACCTTCTAGATACGAAGATTTATTAAAATAAGACATAAGATGAAAAGTTTAATTGAAAGAATGTTATTTGGGAGTAAGTGGTTACTTGTTCCCTTCTATTTTGGATTGATCATTGCACAATCCGTATATCTCTACTGGTTTTGCAAAGATGTTTGGCATCTAATTAGTACTGCAAGTTCTATTTCTAAAGAATCTGGAATGTTGATAGTCTTAGAGTTAGTTGATATCGTGATGATTGCAAATTTAATTAAAATGATCATCTCTGGTTCTTATACATCGTTTATCACTAAAGACCATGATGAAAAATCAGAGAAATCTAGTTCTGGACTATTGAAAGTAAAGATGGCTTCTTCATTAGTTGGAGTAAGTTCTATTCACCTTTTACAATCTTTTATTAATGCTGAAAGTTTAGAATGGGATATTATTATAAAGCAGATGTGGATGCATGGAGCTTTCTTAGTAGGTGCTCTAGTTCTTATGGTTATTGAATATTTACATGTTAAATCTGAACATTAATGAAATTTCTACTCAATATTATAATTATTGCAATATTATTTGGCTGTAATAATGACAAACTTTCACATGTGAAAGTTCACAAATATAAACAAAAATCTGAAGTTGTTAATGACGATCCTAGTGATGATTGGATCTTTTGGTACATCATCATGAGTGACAATGGAAGCTGTTATTATTATAGTTCTCCTTCACCAGTTACAAACTACTCTAGTATAACTTGGACTCCTTCGAGTAACATTCCTTACGCAATAAGCGATAAGAATCCCGAAGCGGAAGAAGTAGAAGAATTAGGTGTAGAAGAAGTTTCAGTAGAAGAATTTGGAGAAGAGATGCAATCTGATTTAGAATCTGATTCAGATTCTGATACCGATTCAGATTTTGATTCAGATGGAGGAGATTCTGGCGAATCTGGAGATTCAGGAGATTCTGGCGAATCTGGAGATTCAGGAGGTGGAGATTTTGGCGGAGACGGTGGAGGTGGTGATGGCGGAGGAGGCGGAGAATAAGCTTTCATCTAAAATATGTCAAAGTGGTGCCTTTATGGTACCACTTTTCTTTTTTATACTTAATAGAAATAATTTTACAAAAATGAAAGTGTCATGAAAGAAATGGTAGATCATATAAGCAAAGAAGCAAAGTTGAAAAAATCGCCTCTCATTGCAAAAGCGCTAGCTAAAGATTTTGAAAAATTCACAGCTTCTCATGTTATTGCTCTAGAAAGTGAATCCAAAAGAAAAGATCCAAGCTCTACACCTAGCCAATTTATCAGGGCAACTTGCTTCAAAGTTTCATGGTACATATTTTTCACAAGAAAAGAAGCTGAAGAGTTCTTACATTTACTTAAAAGTACTATCGATATTGATCCACAGAAAAATTCTAAAGTCGTAGAAATCATTAGAGATTTTGGAGTGTTAGAAATATTGAAGATACTTTCAATTAAAGGATCTGATTTTGAGCATACGAAAAAAGTTTATGATGTTCTTTCAAAGTCTATTAAATTTGGTCTTTAATTTTAGGCATCAAGAATTGTTATTTCTTATTCACTAAAACAAACATAGAGATTAAATTTGTCCAGCATTTTCTTTCTAAATAAGTAGTTGTTAATTTTACTTAAATTCTAAAATATAAAATATGTCAGTTAAAATCAAAACAAGCGGAAAAGTAGCAATTGGATTAATTGCAGTAGCTATTATTTTTTCATTAAAAGTATTCTGGTGGGATAATCGCCCACATGAGGTAGAAGAATCAAAAACTTTCGGAGAAGTAAGTATACCAGATGCACCTGAAGCATCTTTATCCGGAGATGCTATCAAATTACCTCTTCCTAGTTCAACACCTTCGCACAATGGTGGTACAAAAATCAACTGGTATATCATGGCATGGCAATCTCAAAATGGTATTGTTTACGCTAACGGTGGTAAAGAAACTACAATGGGTTCTTTATTTGATCGTGAACATTTAGATGTTAAACTTGTTCGACAAGATGATTGCGCTCAATCATGTGCAAATCTAGTTAAATTCTGTAAAGATTATAAAGATAATCCTAGCACACCTGGAGTATTTATCACATTTATGGGTTCTGGTATTCCTGCTTATATCACTAGTATTTCTAACGCAGTTAAAGATTTAGGTCCTGAATATCAACCTATAGCATTCTTAACTACTGGTAAATCTTACGGTGAAGATCAAGTAATGGGAGATGTTAAGTATAAAGCAAACAAACAAAATCTTAAAGGAGCTACGGTAGTAGGTTACCGTATGGATGGAGATTTAGATTTAGCTTTGAAATTAGCAGGAGACAATGGAGTAAAAGTTAACACAGATGAAACTACTTATGATAAAGATGCTCTTAACTTTATGTACTGTAAAGATTTCTTAGATGCAGTTGTTAAGTATAACTCTGGTTACAAAGAAACTAGAAAAATTGTCAAGAATGGTAAAACTACTGGAGAAGAAATTACAATTTCACCTGATTTAGTTGCAACATGGACTCCGGGAGATGTTAACACAGCTCAAGGAAGAGGTGGAGTAACAATTATTTCAACTAAAGAGTACGCTTCAATCATGCCAAATATCACAATTACTTGTAGAAAATGGTTAAATGATCATCGTACTGCAGCAGAAAGCATTGTAAAAGCTACTGCAATGGCTGGTGACCAAATACGTTCTTTTGATGAAGCTAAAAGGTTTGCTTGTAAACTTAACGCTTCTGTTTATAATGAACAAAACGGAGATTACTGGTACCGTTATTACAATGGTGTCAAGTTTGATGAAAATACTCATTTAGGAGGATCTATGGTCTTCAACTTAGCTGATATGGCCAACATGTTAGGAATCTTTGTAGAGGGTCAAACAGATCACAATGACATCTACGGAGCTGTATATAACACTTTTGGTACTTTACAGTCTAAATATTATTCTAAAGATTTACCTTCATATCTACCTTACAATAAAGCTTTTGACAAGTCAGTAATTATGACTGTTATAGCCAACAATCCTGAACTATTAAAAGGAAAAGTTAATTTGATAGATTATTCTAATACTAAAATGACTAACAAGATTGGTAACAAATCTTATAGCATAGAATTTATCACAGGATCTGCTACTATCACTGAAGCTTCTAAAATAGAACTTGATCAAATTTATCAAGATGCTGTAGCTGCAGATGGTACAAAAATATCTATTGGAGGTCACACTGATAATGTAGGAAATGATGCATCTAATATGTCTTTATCACAACAAAGAGCACAAAGTGTACTAAACTACCTACGTTCTAAAGGATTAGAAGGAGCAAGAATGGATGCTAAAGGATACGGTTCTACTTCTCCAATTGCATCTAACACAACTCCAGAGGGAAGATCACAAAATAGAAGAGTGGAAATTTCAATCTTCGGAAAATAATTCATACAATAACATTTAAAGAAAGGGAGGTTAGTCTCCCTTTCTTTCTATACAAACTAAAAACATGAAAAATATATTCACATTAATTTTAGCTCTAGTATTCTCTAAAGCTATCTATTCACAAAATCAACCAGTAGCTGAAAAACATCTCAACGATTCTACTGAATCCGAGAAAGTTTCCTTTTATTCGGGAGTAGGAATTTCTCTAGGAAATGAAATTACTAATTTTAAAGAATCTGCTTACTTGTCTATTGAAAATGGTTTAATGTTCCATGACTTTTACGGAGGAATAGTTTTAGGCAACGGAGATCTTAGGTTAGAAGACAAAAATTATTTCTACGAAATAAAAGCAGGATATTCTTTCCCTATCGGAATCTTGTCAGGAAATACTTTCTTCGGTTACGGAAGATATTTTGAAAGTTCAGGATTTATAGAATACGGTACAGGTATTTCGTACTCTTGTAAAAAAGTTTCCTTTGGAGTTTCTTATAGTAACTGGGCAGGAAATGACTACATCACACCATCGATCACATATAATTGGTAATCATGAAAAAATTATTCAGTCCTCAATTTCTAGACAAAGCTAATTATCGAACATTGATGATTCTCGGTCTTGTTCAGATAGCTTTATTTGTTTTACTAGCACAGTTTTACACAAGCGAAGTTATCCCTAAACCTACTGGAATTTTCAACTCTACCTGGAAAATCATTTCAGAAAATACTTTCTTAGATAATTTCTTTGCTACAATGTGGCTGATAATAAAAGGGATGGGAATAGCTATTTTCATTTCACTCTCAATTGTTTATCTATCTTTAGTACCTTTCTTTTCAGGTCTAGCTAACGCAGTTTCTAAATTAAGATTCCTTACATACACTGGATTGATATTCGTGTTCACTATCATATTAAAAGACGGTGGTCAAATAAAAATATTCCTGTTGCTTTTTGGTATTATTCCGTACTTTGTAACTTCATTGTTATCTTATGTTAAAGATATTCCAAAAAAAGAATATGAACTATGTTATACTTTGAAATTCAACAAGTGGAAAACTTTGTACGAAGTAGTCATTAAAGGAAAACTTCACTTAGTTTTTGAAGTAATTAGACAAAATTTTGCCATCGCTTGGATGACTATTACATCCGCAGAAGGCTTATCAATGTCAGAAGGAGGTTTAGGTACAATGATACTTAAATCTAATAAGTACTTAAAAATGGATGATGTATTTGCAGTGTTGATCATCATTCTAACATTAGGTATCTTTTTTGATTATCTTTTTGATGTATTGAAAGTTTGGTTATTTCCTTACACTGACACTACAAGACACAAAAACCTTTGGATAAATCGAGTAATTAGAAAAATTTTCAAAAAAGAAGAAAATGATACAGTACAATAAAGAACAACTTATACTTTCTGTCAAGAACGTTTCATTAGCTTATGATGAAAAGAAAATTCTTGATGATATTAATCTACAAATTCATAATATCACTAGACCTGGAATGATACAAGGACAGATAATTTCTATAGTAGGTAGATCTGGCTGTGGAAAATCTTCTCTCTTTAAACTACTTTCTGGTTACAACAAAGTAACTTCTGGAACTATTCACGTAGGAGAAGATCAACATGAAGTAAAAACTGGAGAAATGGGAGTAGTTCCTCAAGATTACCCTTTATTTAATCATCGCACTGTGCATGACAATTTATCTCTAGCTCTGACAAGTCTTAAAGGAAAAGAGAAAATAGATACTATTAAATCTTACACAGATCACTTCGAGTTAACTGAACATCTTGAAAAGTATCCTTGTGATTTATCGGGAGGTCAAAGGCAACGTGTTTCTATTCTTCAACAAGTTCTTGCTGGAAATAAATTCATTCTGCTAGATGAACCTTTCTCAGGGTTAGATACGCTAATGAAAGATAAAGTTATAGATCTTCTGATCAAAGTTTCAAACTTAGATGAAATGAATACATTGATCATAGTATCTCATGATATTGAATCTACTTGTGCTATCTCTGATACAGTTTTCTTATTAGCTAATAAAGATGGAAAAGGTAGCACAATAGTAAAAACTTACGATTTCTTAGAAGAAGGTTTAGCATATCAACCTAACATCAAAGAAAATTCTAAATTTAGAAGCATTATTCAAGAAATTAAAACACTGATTTAACATGGAATGGAAATTAATCGCAGAAGAAAAGCCTTTAGAAGGTCAAAATTGCTTAATATGCAGCGAACATGGTGAATTGCATAGAATGGTAACAGCAGTCTGGAAAAATGGGAAATTTTTAGCATACAATTGGTTTGATGAAACTTTAGAAGAAGCAGAAGAATTTACCCATTGGATGCCTCAGCCTGAATTACCTAGCAAGCTCAAATGATGGAAACTGCTGATAATTTGTTTCAAAGATACAGAGATTTTTTGAAAAGCTTGGATATAGGACAATATTACACTAGACAATCTTTAAAAAGTCAAATCGGTCTTGACATAAACATGAACACTTTAGATGGGTACAGAAGAATTTTCCAGAAAGCTAACTATATAAAAGCTACAGATACGTATGGAATTTACAAGAAGGTACGTGAAATCGATGAAGAGAGCAAATCGATAGGAAAAATGAAACTCGCTATCAGTAAGTTTGAAAAATCTTTAGATTTTCTAGGAACACTTACACCTACCAGAGAAAACTGGAGATTAGTAAATCAACAAGAGGAAAAGAAAGAAGCTTGGAGAACGATGTTAGTTGACAGTGAATTGAGCATCAGTGAATTTCTTTTTAAGTACAGAGGAAAGATGAATAGCCAAAAATATGGAATCTGAACCTTTTTACTTTTTCTAATAAAAATATTAAGATAGTACGCCCTAGGTTCAATGAACTCTGCTAATGCGTTAGGACTTGCTATCAGTAAAATAAAATACACTCAGAATGGAAACAAACCAAAAAAATCTCAATCAAACAGAGATAGTTGTAGTATTAGATCGTTCAGGGTCTATGGGATCTATAGCTCAAGCAACTGTAGAAGGATTTAACAAATTCTTACTAGAACAGCAAAATTCAGAAGGTGAAGCCTTTATTACTTTGATTCAATTTGATGATAGATACGAATTGAATTACAAGGGTGTCCCTGTTAAAGAAGCTGCTCCACTTATTTTAGGAGAAAGCTTTAAACCTAGAGGAGGAACAGCTTTACTAGATGCAATCGGTAAAACAATTGAAGAACTAAAAACTGACAGAGATGTAGTTTTTGTTATTATTACTGATGGTGAAGAAAACAGAAGTGAAACTTTCAAGAAAGAAGCTATCAATAAAATGATAGAATCTTTAACAGAAGAAGGTTGGAAATTCTTATTCTTGGCTGCAAATCAAGATGCTATTCGCACAGGAGGCAGTATAGGAATCAAAGCTTCTAACTCTATCACATATTCAGCAGATTATGATGGAGCAACAAACGTTTTTGCATCAGTTTCTTCTAACATGTCAAAATATAGAAATTCTAAAGCTGAATTATTCTCTGGGAATCTTAATGCAAACATTGGAAACATAGAGAAAGATTTAGATTTCAATGATCAACAGAGAAAAGAATCTAACTAAAATAAAAAGGACTAGACAGACAGATGGGTCCAGATTAAAGAGAAGGTTTAGCCTTCTCTTTTTTTGTTTTCGAGATAAGAACTTTATAACATGGATATATAGAATAATTCAAAAATAAAAAATAAATTTCCCACATGAGTTTATTAAGTAACATAAAAAAGACTTACGAGTCTAAAGACAAAGATCTCACTATTGCAGAATTTTTAGATCTTTGTAAAAATGATTCTACGACATATTCTTCTCCAGCTGAAAGAATGTTGAAAGCTATAGGAGAACCTACAGTAGTTGAAACAAGATTGGATGAGCGATTAAGTAGAATACATTCTAATAGATCAGTTAAAAGATACGAATCTTTTAAAGAATTTTACGGAATGGAAGATACTATTGAACAGATCGTATCTTTCTTTAAACACGCTGCTCAAGGTTTAGAAGAAAAGAAACAAATTCTTTATTTACTAGGTCCAGTAGGAGGAGGAAAATCTTCTTTAGCAGAGAGATTGAAACAGTTGATGGAAAAAAATCATATCTACGTATTAGTAGCAAATGGTGAAGCATCTCCAGTTTTTGAATCTCCTCTTAGTTTGTTTGCCAACTTCAGAGAAGACCTTGAAGAAGAATACGGTATTCCAAAAAGATACGTTCCTTCTTGCGCTTCTCCATGGGCAACTAAAAGATTAGAAGAATTCAAAGGAGATATTTCTAAATTTAAAGTTAGAAAATTAAAAATGTCTATCGCTTCTCAAGTAGGTGTTTCAAAAACTGAACCAGGAGATGAAAACAACCAAGATATTTCTGCACTTGTTGGTAAAGTAGATATCAGAAAGTTAGCTGAATTCCCTCAAAATGATGCTGATGCTTATAACTACTCAGGAGCGTTATGTAGAGCTAACCAAGGGATGATGGAATTCGTTGAGATGTTTAAAGCTCCAATCAAAGTTTTACACCCATTGTTAACAGCTACACAAGAAGGTAACTACAACGGAACAGAAAATTTACCTGCTATTCCATTTCAAGGTATAATTTTAGCTCACTCTAATGAATCAGAATGGGATGTTTTCTCTAATGACAAGAAAAACGAAGCTTTCTTAGACAGGGTTTATATCGTAAGAGTTCCTTACTGTTTAAGAGTAGATGAAGAAGTTAAGATATACGAAAAATTATTGAATCATTCTTCTTTAGCTGGATCGCCATGTGCTCCAAGAACTTTAGAAATGTTAGCGCAATTCTCAGTTCTAACAAGAATGAAAAAACCTGAAAATTCTCTTCTTTTCTCTAAAATGAGAGTTTATAATGGAGAAAATCTTAAAGAAGTTGATCCAAAAGCTAAATCTTTACAAGAGTACAAAGATGATGCAGGTGTAACTGAAGGGATGAACGGTATCTCTACACGTTTTGCTTTTAAAGTTCTTTCTAAAGTTTTCAACCACGATTCTGAAGAAGTTGCTGCTAACCCAGTTCACTTATTCTACGTGTTAGAACATGAAATTGTTAAAATGCAATTACCGAAAGAAACTGAACAGTTTTACTTGAACCTTATCAAATCAACTTTAGCTGTTAAGTACTCTGAATTTATTGGAGAAGAAATTCAAAAAGCTTATGTAGATTCTTACCAAGAATACGGTCAAAATCTATTTGAAAGATACATTACTTACGCTGATCACTGGTGTCAAGATAACGATTTTAGAGATCCTGAAACAGGAGAACAATTCGACAGAGTTTCATTAAATGATGAACTAGAGAAAATTGAAAAACCTGCTGGAATAGCAAATCCAAAAGATTTTAGAAATGATATAGTTCAATTCTACTTAAGACATAAAGCTAAAAACGGAGAATCTCCAAGATGGGATGCATACGAAAAAATTAGAAATGTCATAGAGAAGAGAATTTTCTCTAAAACAGAAGACCTCATTCCTGTCATATCTTTTTCTACTAAAACTAGTAAAGATGATGAAAAGAAACATTCAGACTTCATAGAAAGAATGATCGATAGAGGGTATACTAAAAAGCAAATTAAACTTTTGACAGACTGGTACCTTCGAGTAAGAAAAACTAACTAATTGTACTATGTCTACATCAATAGTAGATAGAAGAAATAACCCTAAAGGGAAATCTTCTGACAACAGACAAAGACTTCTTAAAAGAGTCGAAGGGCAAATTAAAAAAGCCCTACCTGACATAGTCAAAAAGACTAATGTCAAAGATTTAACATCTTCAGGGAAGGGTGTCAAAATTCCAATTAAAGGAATTAATGAACCTCAATTTTCTTACGACGCTGAAAGTGGAGACAAAAAACATGTCCACCCAGGAAATAAAGAGTACACCAAAGGTGACAAAATTAAAAAACCTGATCAAGGTGGAGGAAAAGGTAAAGGCAGAAAGGGATCTAACGATCCCACTGTCTCTGAAGATGATTTTACTATAACTATTAGTAGAGATGAATTTTTAGATTACTTTTTCGCAGACTTAGAATTACCAGATTTAGTTAAAAAACATTTAAACTCTATTGTAGATTTTAAACAAAAAAGAGCAGGATTTACTAACAAAGGAAATCCTAGCAGATTGAACATAACTAAGTCTTACAAGAATTCAATGTCTAGAAGAATGGCTATGTCAATCTTTTTCAAGAAGAAACTCGAAGAAGCAAAAAAGAAACTTGAAAATGACAAATTGACAGCAGCTGAAATTGAAGCTATCAACGAGGAAATTCAAAAATTGACAAATATGATGAACTCTGTTTCTTTTATGGAAGAAATAGATTTGCAATATAACAATTTTGAAAAAGTAGCAGTTCCAACAACTTCAGCAGTGATGTTTTGCGTCATGGACGTTTCAGGCTCCATGGGAGAAAAAGAAAAAGACATCGCCAAAAGATTTTTCATGTTGCTTTACCTGTTTTTGACTAAACAGTATGAGAACGTAGAAATAGTATTTATTAGACACCACACTGAAGCTAAAGAAGTTAATGAAGAAGAGTTCTTTAATTCAAGAGAATCTGGAGGTACTGTAGTATTACCCGCTCTAGAACTTATGAGAAATATCATAAGAGAAAGATACTCTAAAGATTGGAACATATATGCTGCTCAAGCTTCTGACGGTGACGTATGGGATAGAATCGATGCTATAGAATGTGGTAGCATTCTCTCTAAAGACATCTTAGACATGACTCAGTACATGATTTACATAGAAATATGCAGACCTAGTAATTCTGATTTATGGGATGTTTACGAAAAATTGACTATGCAAAAACCTAATTTTGAAATAGGAAAAATCAAAGAAGTTTCTGAACTATGGTCAGTTTTTCAAGATTTTTTCAAAAAGAAAAGTGACTGATGACAAAAGAAGAACTAAAAAAGATGTTTTCTTCTTCCGATTGGAACGATGAAACTATATTAAGAGCTGATGAAATTATCAGTAGAATTGCTAAAGAACATCTAGGATTAGATGTTTATCCTAATCAGTTTGAAATAGTAACGTCTGAACAGATGTTAGATGCTTATTCTTTGATAGGATTACCTATTTCTTACGGTCACTGGAAATTTGGTAAAGACTTTGTGATCAATCAAAATAATTACAAGAAAGGTAGAATGGGATTGGCTTATGAGTTAGTCATCAATTCAAACCCTTGTATTTCGTACAACATGGAAGACAACACTACTTGTTTAATGTTGTTAGTTCTTGCTCATGCTGCATACGGACATAATCATTTCTTCAAGAACAACTACCTTTTTAAGTTATGGACACATGCTGATTCTATCATAGATTACATGCTTTTTGCTAGAAATTACATATCTAAGTGTGAAGAAAAGTACGGTTATGAAGAAGTTGAGTACATACTTGATTGCTGTCACGCTCTGATGAATTACGGAGTAGATAAGTACAAAAAACCTAAAAAGCTTTCTCCAAGAGAAGAAGAAGAAAGATTCAAGAAAAGAGTAGAGGATGATCGTGTACTATTGGACGATATCTGGAGAACTCTTCCATCAAAAGACGAAGAAAAAAGAAGAAAAAAAGAAAAGTTTCCAAAACAACCTGAGGAAAATATTCTTTATTTCTTAGAGAAAAACTCTCCGACACTTAAACAATGGCAAAGAGAGATTGTGAGAATAGTTAGAAAAGTTTCTCAATACTTCTACCCTCAAGGTCAATCTAAAGTTATTAACGAAGGCTGCGCTACATTTTCTCATTATGAGATCATCAATAAAATGTACGAAGAAGGTTATTTAGATGAAGGTTTCATGCAAGAATTTTATCATCATCATTCTAACGTAATTTTTCAACCTGAATTTGATTCAAAATACTACTCTGGTTTAAATCCATATACTTTAGGCTTTAACATCTTTAGTGATATTAAGAGAATGTCTCTCGAACCTACAGAAGAAGATAAAAAATGGTTTCCTGATATTGCAGGAAAAGGAGATTGGCCAGAAGTTTTCAGATACATTGTAGAAAATTTCAAAGATGAAACTTTCGTTTTACAGTACTTATCTCCTAAAGTGATAAGAGATATGAGATTGTTTTCAGTAGAAGATAATGAAGAAGATGATCACTATAAAATAGAAGCTATTCACGATGATGAAGGCTACCGTACTGTGAGAAAATCTTTAGCTGATAACTATAATAGGAGTCGTTACATACCAGATGTTCAAGTTTACGATGTAGATATACACGGAGACAGAACATTGACACTGTCTTACACTTCTACGAATGGAAAAGATATAAATCTTCACAACATTGACGAAGTTTTAGAAGCAGTTTCTGTATTATGGGGTTTTGATGTCAGGTTGATTCAAAACGATGACGATAATAATCTAATCTGGGATTACAGCGCTTAAAATTTAAAATCATTTATTTACGAAATGGCAAAGATCTTCTGGTCTTTGCCATTTCTTTTTTGTATTGAATAATGTTATCTTTAAATTAAAGCAAATATTGAGTTATGCCAATCTCTGAAAAAGATATTAGAGAGTTCAAAGATAAATGGGCTCAAGATAAAGGATACGAAAACTGGTATGATTATAAAGATCATTGTGATTCTCATGGGTATAGTGAATCAGAAATCGGTTACGATCAGTTAATGGTAGATTTAGCAAATGCGGTGTTAGATGCACTTCGCCCTAGAATGAAAAGTGTGAACATTACGTCAAAATGTCCTAAACATCCTAATTCTAATACTTATATTAGCACTAGTGGTAATATTTGCTGTATCGAGTGTTTTGAAGTAATAAAATAAATTATGATAGAAAGAATTAAAAAGTTCAACAAAGAACATGAAGCTATTGTTGAAGACCTGAAAAAAATAATGGGTTATTGTAACTATTCTCCAATTTCAGTAGAACTTGATAGTCAATTCGTAATTGATGAAGGGAGATTTTTGCTTCAAGCAGATGATGAACCTATAGATGAAGACGAAGGTAATTATTACGCTTACACGATATCATCTTTAAGCGATGCCGGTGAAAAACTTTTCATAGGTGAAGATAACAGCCAAATTTATCTTATGGCATATCCTGAAGATGAAAGATGGGAAGATACAACAATTTTTGTATTAAGTAAATCAAACAGAGTTGAATTATGATAATAGGAACATACGACGAATCATACGGTCCTCTATTAGAAGACCAATGGTTATTAAAACTTAGAGAAGGAAATCCTAAATCAGGATTCTTATCTAAACTTACTCAAAAAGGTGCACTTCCAGTTAAGTTTGAAGATTGGGGTAAAACTTACACGGATAGAACTCCATTGACAACTTATGTATGGCAAGAGACTTATAGAAGTGGATGGATTTTGAAAAATTGGAGAATTGGCAAATCTCAAGAATGGGCAGTTATGCAACATCCTGACGGTTTCCTTTTAGAAATCTACTTAAGCAATTTCCTTGAAGTTTCAAAACGAGATACTGTAGATTTCGGTGTCCTTAGAGGAGAGTATAAATGGGAAGATAATAAATTAATCAGAAAAATATAGTCATGCAAATAAGAGCAATTAGAGAAAAAAGACCAGTTGAAACAACATTACCTGATGGGATTTATATTGGCAAATGGGGCGGTTATGTAATTGAACTTAATCATAAAGGAAAAACTTATGAGCTTGAAACTGTAGAAGGCATAAGAGGTGTAGGAATTTCTGTAGTAGTAACAATTAAAGAAGGTAAAGCTACTTTTGAAGAAGCTGCAAATTAAAAAAACTTTTTGTATGCAATTAAATTTAAACCCACAGTACTTACAATCAATAAATGAATTGTTAAAGTACAATAAAGATTCTGCAATTAAACATATAAAAGCTTTTTTAGATGAGATTAATAAATTGCCATCAGAAGAAAGAATGGAATGTTTATTGAACTTAATAGACAATATTAGCAAGTTTCCGAAAGATTCAAAAGATGAAATTTCAAAAATGTTTGAAGCTGAATTAAAAGCCATATATGAAGTAAATAAATCATTAAGAGGTAAAGATAATTATTCCGATGATAAACTTTTAAAAGAGGCTTGTGAATTATTTCATGGAAATTACAAAGAACCTAAACTAAGAATAATAAAATGAAACAGTACGAATTAAGGAAAGAAAAAGAAGGAAATTATACAGTTTATAGAAACTTGAATGAATCCCTTAAAGCAGAAATTGCTAATTTTAAAGTAGATACAAGCACAGTATCTTTAGGATGGCCGCCTATAGAATGGACTATTCAAGAACGAGATGGAAATGAATTCAAATGTGTTTCAGGAAGAGATGTTAAGTATATTAATGTTAATGATGTGGAAGAAGCGATTGAAGAGAAATTAACTACTGAAAGAAATAAGAAATTTCAAGCTTATCAGCATTTCACTAAAACCTTTGGAGTAATATCTAATTTGCGAGAGTATGAAGGAAAACCTTGGAGACTTTCAATTTTAGACATTAAATCGGCTACAGATATGGGTGCTTTAGTAGGAATGGAATCAGAATTGGACACTACTTCTGTTAATTTTTATAGCAGTGAATTCCAATATGAATTTGACACATATCATACAATAGGAATCAAAATGAACTTGGTCGGAACTTCAATGTGTCTTTACTTTACACCTGAAGGTGATTTTATCAATAGAGATTATAATGTTGATCTATCTAGTTATGAAACTAAAACAATTTCACCTACAATTATGTTAGAACACTTGAAATCAGAAATCTTCAAGAAAGTAGGTAATACAGGCGTAGTTAGAAAAGGAAACAAGTTTTTCACTGATAAATACTGTTTCATACCGTATAATAAAATGAATAATGAAAACCAAGAACCAGATTTTGGTGTCAAAATTATTCCAGTTAGACACGACGGCAAATCTTATCAAATTGAATCAGGTCACACTATTCATAAGAGACCTGAAAAAATTGATCAATCTAGCCCTGAAGAATTATGGAAAGAATTGGAGAAATCTCTGACTCCACTTCAAAAATGTTTGCTTAGCGATGAATTTTTGAATTTCAGGGAATTTGTTGATCTAGAAAAAGCTGAAGCATGAAAAAACAGTACATCAAACAATCTAATCATTTAAAGTAATGCATATATTAGATTTTGTAATGTGGATAATACTTGTTATTGTATTATGGCAATTCATGGATTGGAAATGGGAAGGTGAATATACAGAAGAACTGGGTAGCCTTATAGGTTTATCTATCGTATTATTTTTTACAGTTATTTACATAATCATATTTGGCGTTTATGACAATAATTGGTCAGATATTAATTTTAACAGGTTCAAGTTACCGAAAATAACTTGGTAAATAGAAGACATGAGTACAATAATTATAAATGGCAAACAAATTATCAGTAATTCTGGTAACATATCAATATCCAATGGTAAAGTAATTATCGATGGTGTTGAACAAACTGATGATAGTAAAACTATCAATGTGGTGATTAATGGCAATATCAACAATTTAGATATTGATTACGCTTCTAGTATTGAGGTTAATGGTGATGTAAACACTGTTAATAGTAAAAATGGTAATATAGTATGTGGTAATGTAACTAGCAATGTTGAAAGCAAAAATGGGAATATTAAATGTGGCAATGTTGGTGGTGATGTAAACACTAAAAATGGCAATATTAGTAAGAATTAAAAACTATGAAAAATGATGATTTAGGAAATAGAATGAAAGAGTTTTATGAAGATAGGACTCGATTCAAATTAGTGCGCCGTACTAATACTATAATTAGAGTGGACGGAAAAGCATTTCATACTTATACAAAAGGTTTAAAAAGACCATTTGATCAAGGACTTATGGATGATATGGATGCAACTGCGGAATTCTTGTGCCAAAATATCCAAGGTGCAAAATTCGCTTATGTACAATCTGATGAGATTTCAATTCTCATTACTGATTATGATGGTATCTCTACGCATGCATGGTTTGATGGAAACTTACAGAAAATGTCAAGTATTGCTGCTTCATTAGCAACTGTAAAGTTTAACCAATTGAGAATGTCTAGGCTTTGCAAGGAAAAAGGAACTGAAGGTTATCCTATTGCGCATGATGGGAAACTTTTAACGGACATTGTAATTGAAAACTTCAAACTTGCAATGTTTGATGCTCGAGTATTTCAAATTCCTTATCAAGAAGAAGTGATTAATTATTTTATTTGGAGACAACAAGATGCTACGAGAAATTCTATTTCTTCTGTTGCTCAGGCTAACTTTTCCACTAAAGAGCTTCATGGTAAAAAAACAAATCAAATGCAAGATATGTTGATGTTGGAAAAAGGAATCAATTGGAATGATTTTACTCCAAGAGAAAAAAGAGGTTCTCTTATTCGCAAAGTTGAGCATATCTATTATAAGAAAACTGAACCTATCATGGATGGTAAAACTAGAGTAATTGATGAAAATTCTACTTACAAAAGAAATGTCTGGGAAGCTGATCCTGAGACTCCAATCTTTACTCAAAATAAAGCATATCTTCGATTCTTGATGCCACAATCTCTAGACAATACATCTCCAATGATATAATATATGCCTTTAGAGATCGGAAAATATTACAAAATGAAAGTTTCCAGGAAAACTGAAATAAAATGTATGGACGGGAATATTCTAAAAAAAGATTCTAGTATAGTTTATTTTTTCGTGGAAAAAATTGTAATTTCAGAATCATGTTATGATGTATGGTCTACTAAAAGAATAACTTTAGGAAAAGAGTATAAAGAAGATTCTGTTAGACTCGGTTCAGTTCACGACAAAAAATTAATTCCTATCAATCATGTGCTTTACTTATACGACGAACCTGAAGAGATTACAGAAGAACAATTCAAAAACAGAATTAGTTACTCTAAGTTTGGTTTGTAAGCACCACATTTTTCTTTTTCTACACAATTGTTAATTTTATCTAAAATACAAAAATTATGGAAGAAATCTGGAAAGACGTGAATGATCCAATTTTTAAAGATTACTACGAAATAAGCAATCTAGGGAGAATAAAGACTAAGTCTAGACTAATCACTAGAGGAGGAACTAATAACCTTTACAGTTACTGGAAGCATCCTAGAATAATCACCACTCGAAGATCTAAAGAAAATCCTCATCTTTTTGTTTCATTGTACGCTAACGAAGTCATCAAAAACAAGACTAAGTATGTCCATAAATTAGTAGCTGAGGCTTTCATTGAAAAACCATCAGAAGACCATATTTATGTTACACACAAAGATGGAAACTACGATAATAACATAGTTTCTAACCTGAAATGGATAACAGCTTCAGAAAATTCAAAAAACAACATTGAAAAATACCCAGATAATAAACTAACATTGAAAAAACACAACGTGAAAGTAGGTTACTATAAATCTCTTCGTTCTCCAGTATGGAAAAAGAAAAATGTAAAGAAGATTGTCAAAATGAGAAATTGGGGAGTGTCAGTGAATGAACTGTCGAGAATCTTCGAGTGTTCGATCGCAACTATATATAGTGTTTTAAGGAAACATAATACAAAATAAATTAATAGTCTCACAATTAAAATATGGAAAAAAATTTAAAAGAATTTAAAGCAGACGTCTCATTATCATTTGAAGCAACGGGCAAAGAAACAGAAAATTCTAGAATTTTTAAAGAAGGAGAGTTTGTTAATGTATTAAACTACAAGGTAGATCTTAATGCTATAAGTAAAATTACTCTAGAGATTTCTAAAGAGGGTGAAACATATTTCACTGATGCCCAAAACATATTTGGAACAAAAATAGGGAATGAACTTAAAGAGTCAGTCTCTTCTTATATGGGATGGTTATTTGGAAATCCTATTGTGGTAGAACAAATAGTCAATTTTCATGATAATGATGTTTCAATGTCTTTTTGGAAAGAAAGTAATAGACAGTTCCATGAAAATCTTAGAAAAATTATCAAAGTTCGACATATCAGTTCAAAATTTGGTTTATGAATGACTTAATTAGAAAGGCTCAAGAAGAAGCAAAAACGTTTAGACATCTTGGCTTAGAAAATAAAATTATAGTTATATGCGAACATGCTCAATATAAAAATTTAAGAGATGGGTTTAAATTTGCTTGTCATTCTATAATTGAAAAAATAGATGAAAATACATTTTTAGTAAGAAAAAATAGAGAAGCTGGAGACGGTTATCAGATATCTCTAGAAGATGTTAATAAACTTATAGTGTCTTCCGAATTTCAGATAGTCATTTTTGTAATAAATAAAGATATGATAATCAATACTATGGTGTCAGATATGACTTTTCCTGATCCAGTTTCGAATTGGTATTACAAGAATCGTGGCTTGATTTACGGTACAAAATTTGGCCTTTAGATTCCCTTAAACTGTCTTTTTCCACCCCAACAACTTGATATTGGTTATATTCAACTTTCGAGCAAAAGTTCTTAAAAAAGAAAAAAATATGAAAAAGAAAAAAATATACGGAAATTGTAAAGTAAATCATCCAGATGGGTCTTTGATGTTCTTATGCCTCCCTAAGAAAGCTCATTGGTACCTTTCAAGAGGTTTAGCAAAGTTAATTTCAGAAGAACCTCTAGTTATTCAGCTAACTTTTGAACCAAAAGGAAGAGGAGCGATGGATAAGAAGTACACAGACAAAGAAAGAGAATATTTATTAGGCGAAAAAAAGAATGTCTGTGTCGTTTGCGGGACTCAAAATTTTGAAGCACTTACTAAACATCATGTAGTTCCTCAAGAATATAGAAAACATTTTCCAGTAGCTATTAAAAGTAGAGCTTCTCATGATGTAGTTCTGATGTGTGTTAATCATCACATGAAATATGAGCATGTTTATGCTGATAAACTGAAAAGGAGCTTAGAGCAGAAATTTGAAATAGAATCCGCTAATGTAGAAAGAGCTAAGTTGGCTAGGATGGCAAAAGCACATTCTTTTGTCAAAATACTTATGAATCCTGACAGAATAATACGAATTCCAGATGAAAGGATAGAATTTTTCTTGTCTGAAATTAAAGAGGTTTTTGGAGATCTATCTTTACAAGAGATAGCTGACATAAATGTCCAAAAAATATCGAGAGAGAAGACAGAAGCTGTTTCTAAGTTGGTAACTGAAAAGTTAGAAGAGTACATGACTCTTGAGGATTTTATTTTTATGTGGAGAAGTCATTTCATTGAAACTATGAAACCTAAGTTTATGCCAGAAGGATGGAGTATTACATACAGTATTTCATATAACTTAAATGACCCACAATTTTCAAATGTTTAAAAAGTAGTTATTTTTATCTTAAACTAAAAATAAAAAGACATGAAACTGCAAAAAGAAGATGGATATTATTACTTAATGGAAGATGGTAATGATATTGCTATAGCAACAACAGATCAATCATTTATTGATGAATTAGGTGCTATGAAATTATCTAAACAAAATTGTGATGAAATATTTGGAGTGGTTGATGTTGAGAAGTTGGCTTATGAAACATACGAACCAGAAACATTTGTTAATCATTCAGATATGTATAGATACTTATGTATAAAATTTTTTAAAGAAGGTTTCAACAAAGCAATGGAACTTAATAAAGATAAGTTGTTTACTGCTGATGATATGTTAAAAACTACTGTTGAAATCTGGAATACTTGTAAAGATAATAAGCATGATGAAACATTTACACAATGCTTTAATAAAACTTTGAAATCACTACAACAACCAACAGAAATAGAGGTTGAGATTGAAATGCGTGAAGATTATCTTACATGGAAACAATCTGATATAGAAAAAATGTCTGATTGTTTAGTACCAAAACTTGATGAAAATGGTTGTTTAATACTTAAAAAGAAATAAGATGAATATTACAACTTTTATGCAAGAAATGGTTAAAGCAAATGTACCATTTATTTTTCAAAGCCATTTGGATGATCATCGAATACCAGAACTTAGAGGCGATAAAGCAGAAACACACCAAATGCTGTTCTTAAAGTTCCAATGGAAACGATACGATAGAAAGCATTATTGTGATCGACCTGTAAAAAATGTCGATGAACTTGTTGATAAAACTCTAGCTAATTTTACTTTATGTGAAGATGTTTATATAAAAAGAGGAAATGGTTTTTTGTATACGGCATTTGGAAAACTTTGGTCTTATAGTTTGTATAGTATGGTGATAATACCAAAAAACGACGAGATTGTTGAACAATTTATAGCTATTTTATCAGAAATAGTACGCATACGTACTGAAGAATTGATAGAGGAGCAGGATCTTTATATTAAAAAATATGTCTCATCTTTACCAGAATTCTGGAAAAAAGAAAAAGTAGATGAGTTTAAATTTACTTACGCACATTAATTAAAAGAAATCATGAAAAACATACACATACTTCCAACAGAACAACCAAGTAGGTTTAGTTTACATACTACAGGTCTTTATAACTTAGCGTGTGAACTTCATGAAAATTCTCCGAACTTTAGTAATCATCATATCTACATCACATCTGATGAACAAGGTATTAAAGGGGATTATGTCATTCACACACCAACACATAAATTAATAAAAGTAATGGAACGTGTAAGAACGGCAGATTTTAAAAAAGTAGTTTTAACAACAGACCCAAAATTAATTGCAGATGGTATTCAAGCAATTGATGATGAGTTCTTAGAATGGTTTGTGAAGAATCCTACATGTGAGTTTGTTGAGGTTGTAAAAGAAGGTTATAAAAAGAATAGTATGATTGATGAAGCTACTTCTTATAAATACAAAATAATCATTCCAGAAGAAGAACCTGATAAAGAATTAAATCTTATTAAAGAAGAATCTAAACAATTGCCTTTAAAAGAAGCTGCTGAAAGATTAGCAAGTACAACTGATGAATTTAACATGTTTATAGCAGGTGCTAATTATCAAGCTGAAAGAATGTATGCTGAAGCAGATAACATTATGAGGTTTTTAGATACAGAAGTAGAGTTAAAGCTTTCAGATACAAAAACTATTGAAAGAATAAAATGGTATTTTAAAACATATTTTGAACAATTTAAAAAGAAATAGTGGCATTATTTAAAGTTAACATCGTAGTAAAGGTACAAGAGTATCACATTGAAGCAGAAACAGCCGAAGAAGCATTAGATAAATACTGTAATGAATTAGCAGGTTCTAGAACATTAAAATGATTTTTATACGCTGTTATAGTATTTAATTTTAATTCAATGATTATGAAAAAAACAGATTTGATTTCTTATTTAAAAATATTAGGTGGTTTATCACTTACATTCCCATTGGTTTACGCATTTTTTGCACTTGACTTTGGTTTAGTAAAAGGTGGATTTATAGCACTTGGGTTATATTTTATCATAATGCTAATCGCAATACCAATGTTTAATTATCTTGAATATGGTAAATTTTGGTATTTGGTAAGTGATAAACATAGAGATAGTTTTGATAAAATTAAATATTGAAGCTAACGATTGCAAATATAAGAAGTGGTTTGAACAATTTAAAAGGAAATAATATGAAATTACAAAAAGAAGAAGACTACTACTTAGTAGATGATTCAGGACATACTATAGCAACTACTGATAAAGTAATGCTAAAAGAAGTTGAAGGTGTCAGTAAACTCTCAAAACAAAACTGTGATGAGATATTTGGAGTTGTTGATGTTGAGAAGTTGGCTATGTGCAATGAAAATACTGCAAATCAAATGTATAAAGATATTCATGTAAAAGCTTATAAAGAAGGCTTCAATAAAGCAATAGAACTTAATAAAGATAAGTTTTTTACTGTTGAGGATTTATATAGAGCATTCCTAATTAATTCAGCAGGAAATAACACTACATTAAGAAATTTCTTTGAACAAACAGTGCTTCCAATGTTCGAACAACTAACAGAAATAGAGGTTGAGGTTAAGGTGGAACCTTGTTACTATGACCAATCATTAGGTGCATTCTCAACATCATATACTGAAGACAAACCAAAAGAGCAACTGAAATTAGATAAGAATGGTTGTTTAATACTAAAAAGGCACTACATTTCACAAAACAATAAAGATTGATTATTTTTGTTTTATAACCAGCTTAAAAAGAAATAAATGAAAACGAAAACAGTAAAAGTGATTGAAGTTTCTGACTTTGATGATTTAGTTCAAGAAACTTATGGTAGAATTTATCATTTTCAGCAACAAGATGGTTGCAAAGGGAGAGGCTCTGAACATATAACAGTTCCATGTGAACCTAAAGATTATGAAAATGATACTGTTCCAGAAATTGTAAATCATCCTGAAATGGGAGTAAGTTTCAAAGCCTGGTTGGAAAGAGATCCAAATCAACTTTTATCAAACCCTGAAGATCAGTACTCTTGGTCGTTACCATTGTGGTGGAAAAGAAATTTTTATCCTCATGTAAGCATGATCATTAATGATCTACATGCTAAAGGTCTTATTGAAAAAGGAGATTATGTGATTGAAATTGATTGGTGATATGGAAAGTTTATTTTGCACATATAATCAAGCATTAGCTTTGAAAGAATTAGGGTTTAATGAGCCTTGCATGAAAGAATATCATAACGAAATATCATGTAATAATAGTACAAATGATGAAAATACAAATAGTGATTTATTTGAACTTTATGGGGAAGGTGTAATAACTTCACCGCTCAAATCTCAAGTCTTCAAGTGGTTTAGAGATGAGCACAATATAGTGCATACTGTATACTCAAATGCAAGTGGTTACATTTGGGAATTACACTATAATAAAGAAAGAGGTGGAACTCATATATGTGATTCAGAGGAAAGTGGAGATTGTGAACTTAGTGGTATGTTCACAACTTATGAAGGAGCAGAATCAGCTTGTATAGATAAACTTATTAGTCTAATTAAAGAAAAGAAATCATGAGTTTAAAAGGTAAATTAAAATTAGCACTAGTATTCATAATGATTATGGGTGCTTCATTCATGCCAGGATTCTTTCCTGAATTTTTTGGTGATTGGATTTGTAAAGGCGGGGAAAAATGCAGACATCTTAATTGCGGTTTCTCTACACCACCAACTCTGCATTACGGATTTAGGCATTGGATTTTTATCCTGATGGGAATAACTTTTACTATAATATCATTGTTTGAAATTGCAAATAAAGAAAACCGTGAATAAACTTATATTTAGTATTCTAACTGGAGAGCAAAATCCTCTAATAAAAGATTATTATGGCAATCTGAATAGATTTGAAAAATTCACAGAGAAACATAATATAACTATGGGTCATTGGAAGTTTACTTGTCCAAATCCATACTCAGGAGAACCTGTATACGGACAACGTATATGGGGCTTTCTAATTGATCTCAATACTAAAGTAGGTCTTTTTTTGACAATCGAAGAATATAAATTAGCATGGGATAGTAACTCAAATCCAAAAGCTGAAATTAATTTTGAAAAATTGTTAAAAAGCGATCCTTTTCATGATTTCAGAGGAGTACTCAATGGATCAAGATTTGATCTATAAATTCATGGTCAGTATTCAAATAGACCAGCTATAAAATATATTATAACCTCAAAAACAAGAAACCTCAAAGTACTAGATGCTTTGAGGTTTCTTTTCATTTTAATGTTTATTTTTTCTTTCTAAACAATACTAATGGCCATAAAGCAACTGTTGCTACAGCAGAAATTGAGTAAAAAATGTTAAGGTTAATGCTTCTATCTCTTTTATGAAGTATTCCTATTCCAAGAAGTAAATAGAAAGCAATTCCAAAAATGTAAATCATTCTTTCATTTTAAAGTTCGTACCTGTCTCTAATTGCTTTAGCGACATTTTCCATTTCTTGAAACTGTTCAAATAGAATGGGTGTCATCTCTGCTATAAAAGCAGGTATTTCAGCTTCTGCAGTTTCTAAGTTTTCGAAATTTTTATAAGTTGCTATGTAATTCTCTATTAGAGAATCTGATGGTTTTAAGCAAATGTTAACCTCTAAGCTATCTCCAATAACCATAGAGGAAGTTAATGTAAATTTTATCATACTAATGAAAATACTCCAAGTTTGTACAGATCAAATTGACCTGCGTTAGTTGTAGGTGTTCCTAATGTTCTACTAGCAAAGAAGGCTAAACCTTGTGTCGCTGCAGGTAGATTAGTGTTCGTAGAATATTGAAAAACATCTCCAGTTTCTTTGTTTGTTAGTTCAAAATAGACTGTTGACGATCCCGGAGAATTATACATCTCTAAAGAATAAATTGTACTAACTGCAGCACCTGCAGTTCTATTAGCAGGGAACGCTGATCCACAATCAACTTTTGTGCAGCTACCGGATGCATCATTAAAGAAAATTTGTAAGTTAGTATCTCCTATTTCACTACCTACACCGAATAAGTTTGTTAAAGTGCTTACTAACACTAAACTTACATCTCCGTATGCTAAGTCTGTGGTCTGCCCAGCCATTCCAAAAAACTGTTGACAGTTAGAAACGTATGCAGTGTCACTTATGTTCCAATCTGCAATATATCTAAAACCTCCTCCGATGTACCATAACAGAGCTGAGCATCTTGTTCCTGTATATCTTCCAGTACTAGTAGTTCCAGGGTAGTATCTGAGTCTAATGTTTTTGGTTGCTAAATTTGTAGATGAAACAGATTGTGCTAATAAAGATCCTGAAGTAGACATCGTCACACCTCCTGTTACTGTAGTTGTAGTAGAGTTGTTTTGAAATGCTACTCCTCTGTAAATTTCACCTGCATGGATTTCTGGAATATATGAAGTGTTACCGGGTCCTTGTGGTCCAGTCAATCCTTGAGACCCATTCAATCCTTGAAAACCTTGAGGCCCTTGAAAACCTTGTGACCCTTGAAAACCTTGCGCCCCTTGTAATCCTTGAAGACCTTGTGGACCTAGGAGACCTTGAGGGCCAATTAACCCTTGAAAACCTCTAAATCCTTGGACTCCTTGTACGCCTTGGAAACCTTGAAGCCCTTGAAAACCTTGAGTCCCTTGGGGGCCGATACTTCCACTTCCGCCTCCTCCTTGTGGGCCTAAAGGTTGAACCCATGAACCATCTACAAAAGTGTATAGAATACCGTCACAAGTATTAAACCAGAAAGAACCATCTGTTATAGTTCCAGACGGAGCAGTTGCCCCATAGTAAAAAGGATTACCTGCGCCTTGAGGGCCTTGCACTCCGTTTAAACCTAAAGTCCCTTGAAGTCCCTGAGGTCCCTGAGACCCTTGTACACCATTTGAACCTGAAGATCCTTGAACACCTTGAAATCCTTGAATTCCTCCATCACCCACGTCTCCGGCAATACCAACTCTCCAGAAGCCATAAGTTCCAGAACCGACGACATAATCAACGTTTACATCAATATTATTTCCGGCTATTTGAGGATAAGTTATTGTAGTAGTCACAATACCTTCCATATAAGTAGAAGGACTATTCCATATTCTTAGCCTAGTTCCTTCTCCCCAACCTAAGAAAAGAGTGGTTGTTACCGGTAATGTGACAGTCCCAATACCCAAGGTTAATCCTGTAGAATTATAAGCAAGATTTGTATAAACTCTAGGTCCTTGAAAACCTTGGAATCCTTGAAAACCTTGGAATCCTTGAAAACCATTCTCACCCGGTAATCCTTGAGATCCTGCATCTCCTTGTAGTCCCTGAGGTCCTTGGAAACCTACTGAACCTTGTGGTCCTTTAGCGCCTTGAG
>Ga0315908_10000593_pt1 | contig 28556 bp, 45 predicted proteins | sample LakEriMetagenome_12_FD_203520 | JGI IMG/M metagenome (GOLD analysis project Ga0315908, IMG submission 203520) | Freshwater fungal communities from buoy surface, Lake Erie, Ohio, United States - Buoy 4 MA124 | ecosystem: Environmental > Aquatic > Freshwater > Lake > Lake biofilm | place: USA...
AATCTGGACAAGCGTCTGTAATTGGACTAGGACCAAACAATTCACAAGGGTCACCTAAATTTGGTGCAACACACCATCTGTCCTCTACACCAGAATAGTATATTGTGTAACCATTTGTTGAGCCAGTGAAATAGTTATAACCAATATATGTTCCAGGTGCAATCCCATATGTGTCGTCATACACTAAACTAGTTCCACTAATACAATAATTACTACTACACGGCATACTATACTACTAAAATATTATTTGATTCATATAAATCTTTATCCACGACCTTTACGTTAAATGTTGTGAGCGAACTTAAAATTTCCGGCATATCAAATGTGTTTGGAATATCACCAGGGTTTAACCTGTCAATATAAACACACACAACGTTTGTTGGATCACAAACATATACATCATATGGTGATGTTCCAGTAATTCCGTTAATTGTAATTTCAATGGGCATAATATAATAAATATAAAAGAAGGAAAAAACTTGTGTAGTTGATATGTTTATTTATTTTTTTTATATTTTAATTAATGGACGAACAAGAAGCAATCGTAGAATTATTAGAAGAAGTTTTGGGTGACCACGGATTACATTATCCGAATCGTGGTCAAATTTCTTTTAATTGTCCTGTGTGTGATGAGGATAGAAATAAACATAACCTTGAAGTTAATTATTTTGATGGAGTCTATAAATGTTGGGCCTGCGGCGATAGTGAAGGCACTCACGGTAATTTAGGAAAATTATTTGATAAGTTCGGTAATAGAAAGTTAAAAAAACTTTATAATATTTTAAGACCAGATGAAACTGAAAAAGTTGTAAAAGTAAAAAAACCAAAAGTTGTGCTTCCTGACAATTTTACATTGTTCAAAGACTCACACCCAGTATATCCAGTAAGAAAGCAAGCGTATAACTATCTTAAAAGTCGTGGTATTAACGATGAAATAATTGAAAGATTTGGTATTGGTTTCTGTGATAAAGGAAGTCATATGGGTCGTATTGTAATACCATCATATAATAAAAAAGGAGACTTAAACTATTATGTTGGTAGAAGTTGGGATGTTAATAGTAGAGCTAAATATAGAAACCCAGAAGCCGAAAAAGATCAAATAATATTTTGGGAAAATCTTATTGATTGGAATAAAGACATTTACCTTGTAGAAGGTGCATTTGATGGAATGTTTTTAGATAACCCAGTTGTTATGCTTGGTAAACATATGTCTGAACTTCTTTTTGAAACTATTTATAATAACGCAAAAGCGGACGTAATAATATGTCTTGATGGTGATGCTTGGACAAACGCTGTTAAGATATATCACGAACTCAATGGTGGTGAATTGTGGGGTAGAATTAAAATTGTAAAACTACCTTTAGATAGGGATGTTTGCGATTTGAAAGGTCAAATTGAAGATTTTTTTGTAAAAATTTTGGATTAGTCAAAAAAATATATATCTTTGCATCTAATCTTTAATTTAAACGTTATGAAAAAATACATTGTAGTAGAAAAAACACATAAACCAGGTTTCATTTCAGTTATCAATACCGATACAACTAGTGTAGACGACCCTTGGTATAATATGGCTAGTATGTCTAGTCCCTCAAATATGGGGCAGTTAAAAGAAAAAGTTTTGACGTTTAAAACAAAAAAAGAAGCTGAAGAATATAAAAAAGCCACCCAAAAAATGTACAACAAACAATGGGAAAAGTGGGGACAACACTTCAAAAAAATGGGATATAATAAACCAAAGTGGATTGTTGAGGAATATACCAACGTTTTTAAAAACCAAACATATAAATTCATATGAATTTAAATTTAAAAGCAAACTTATTTATATATGAGGCAAAAGTCGGTGATTTTTACCTTTCCGGTGGAGATAAAGTAGAAGTCTTAAAAAGAACTGAAAAGAGAATATATTATTCAAATAATGTAATTGTCTCAATAAAAACATTACCCAATGGAATAAAATACCTATCATCAAAATCTGTTGTAAGAAACAATAGATCGTATCCAGTCGTTAATCAAATGATTAGAGATATAGAAGGTTATTTAATATACAAAAACTTAACAAAAACTTTATGAATTTAGAAAAAGTAGCACAGGAAATAAGAGACATCTTATCCAAAAGACAAAAAGAATTACAGTTGTCTTTTGAAGAAGATAATCACAAATACACAATGTTGGATGTTGATGGAACACTTAAATCGGATTTCCCATCGGTTTCTAAAGTAATGAAGTTGTTTTATGATGAATTTCCGAAAGAAGAAAAAGCTTTGGAAATGGCAGGAGGAAATCCAGACGAAGCTCAAAGACTAATAAACGAGTGGGAAGCTAAAGGTAAAAAGTCTACTGATTTAGGATCTAGAGTTCACTATTTCTTGGAAGAACACGTATTAAAAGAATTTAAACAAGATAAACAAGTTAGACAACCAATATTTGATTGTGATGCACAACAGATTGTTATAAGTGACACTATGATTGTTGCTGGTAAAAATTACATTGAATTATTACAAAAAAGAGGTTGTGTTTTACTAGACACTGAAATTGTTCTTGGTGATCCAGAGTTGGGATACACCGGTCAACCAGATAAAGTTTGGTTAATATTAAGTACAAAAGGTGAGATTGGTTTATTAATTACTGATTGGAAAACAAATCAAGAAAAAAACTTTTTAGTAAAAAAGTATACAAAAGAGATGAAACCACCATTCAAATACCTACCAGACAATGCATTAGGACATTATAAAACACAACTACCATTGTACGGAAAACTTTTAATTAAAATGTTGCAAGGATCTAAATACGAAAACATAAAATTGCTTGGTTGTATAATCGTTAGATTAAGTGAAGAAAGAGAGTATGTTGAATATAGAGTTGACAAAAACACAATTGATACGATATTAGAAATGGATATAAAATCAAAATTAAAAAACAAATAATATGGATGATATAATTAAACCCAGAATTGACTTAAAACAACAAGAAACAATTTCTTGTGAGAAATGTGAATCTAAATTTTTTAGAGAAGTAGTGCTAATCAAAAAAGTACCTAAATTACTAACTGGTAGTCCTGAAGACACACTAGTACCGTTCCCAACGTATAGATGTGATGACTGCGGACACGTAAACAAAGATTTTGAACTTTTTGATTAAACATTATGGAAGTAGGAAAAATGACAATTAGTGAGGCATATCCTCATTTGAAATCTATAGCGAATGCTTATGGTTTAAATCTTAAAAAAGTAAAAGACTTTAGGTTTGCTAGAATAATTCTGGTAAATCTTTATAATAGAGAATTAGTATAAATAAAAAAACAAATAAAATGGCAAAAAAATTAGTATGGTTTGAGTCTTACACAACAATTTGTAAGTATTCTACCGAGTTGACAGATGAAGAAGCTAAACTTTTTGAAGAAAATGAGGAAAAGTTTTACGAGGAAGTGGACTTTAGGGGTGACCAAGAATTGGAGTGGGACAAAATTCAAAATGAAGATGAATACGATTTTAGTATAGAGGAGGATTAAGTATGTTAAGTTATAAAGAATTTTACATCTGGTTAGAAGGTTATTTACACGGTAAACTTGAAAACAAAAACATAGGAATTGCACCTATAGTTGAAAAAATGCAAGAAGTCAAAGATGTTGACCCATTCTTCCCTAATCCAAGAACTGTAGTACCAATCCAAGTACCAACACCCCACAACCCATTTAAAGAAGATGGATATGATGACTTGGGTACACCACCAAAAATTGTAATGTAATGATAAATAAACTTGTACACTTTTCTGATTTACACATCAGATTATTTAAAGACCACGACCTATATAGGTCAATTATGGAAGACGCGATTAGTCAATGGAAAGAAATTGAACCAGATAGAATTGTATTCACTGGAGACCTAGTTCATTCAAAAAATCAAATGACACCAGAACTTATTGAGATGGTAAGATGGATATTAACTGAATGTTCTAGTATTGCAAAAACAATAATCATTCCTGGTAACCACGACTTTTTAGTGAATAATACAGATAGGTTAGACGCTTTATCTCCGATTATCCATTCATTAAATGACAATAATATTGTTTATTACAAAGACCGCGGTGTTTATGAAGATGATAATGTTAGTTGGTGTGTTTATTCACAATACCAGGGAAATATTCCACCAGATTTGAATGTTGCTACTGGAATTAAAGTTGGTTTGTTCCACGGACCAATCCAGGGAATGAAAACAGATTTAGGTTTTGACTTTGGTGAGGAAGCGTATGACGTAGAGAAGTTTAATGGACTAGACATTGTGTTATGTGGTGATATTCATAAAAGACAGGAGTTTAAGTTTAAAACTGGTAAAGGATATATGATTGGATCACCAATCCAACAGAACATTGGAGAAAGTATCAGAAACCACGGTTTTGGAACTTATGATTTCGGAACTAAAGAGTATACCTATACAGACCTTGAAAACCCAAAACCGTTTTTAAAGTTCTCAATAAAATCTTTTGAAGATATTGAAAATGGAACCGAAGTACTCAAAAATTTTTAGTAAGGAAGTTTTAAAAACAATAAACAATTACTGTGACTTAAACGAAATAGAAGATGTTGATGGTTTTATTAAGAAATGTTTTGACACCGGGTTTAATATTAAAAAGTATGGACTTTTAGGAAAAACACTTAATGACGATGAAAAAGACTTAATTCAAGAGGTAATAATAGAAAAAGAGGTAATTAAAGAGATTATTGTTGAAAAAAGAGTAGAGGTTCCGGTTGAAACAGTTAAAGAAATTGAAAAAATTGTTGAGGTTGTAAAAGAAGTACCGATTGAAGTAATAAAGGAGGTGGAAAAAATTGTTGAAGTTATAAAAGAAATACCAGTTGAAACTATAAAGGAGGTTGTGATAGAAAAACCAATTGATAGGATAGTTGAAAAAGAAATTTACATAACAGACGATGACCAGGTAAATGAACTCGGCGGAAAAATAACCAAACTGGAAGAAAATATTTTACATTTAAATCAACAAATAGACGAAGAACGGAAAATTTTTTCCACTAAAACCCAAGAATCGGAAATTTTTTTCCAAAAAGAAATGTCTAAAAAGGAAAAAGAATTAGACGAAGTTAGACATTCTTTAGACCAAAAACAAGACAATACAAATGAAAAAATGTTACAAGAAACATTACAAAAATTGAGAAAAGAACTCACAGAAAAAAATGAAAAAATAAAAGAATTAATAAAAATAAACAATGACCTTGAAAATATTAGTAAAACTGGAAAAAGTGCTGTATTTTTGCGGGGTTCAAATTTAAACGATACAATATGATACAATTAGTAATTTTTATGTTAGCGGCCTATGGTATGACAACCATTTTAGTTTACGGGTCTATTTTTAACGGTGTAAGAAATTTTATACACGAACAAGCAAATGCAGAAACAACAAATATCCTAACACCTAGATTTAAATTTGTTTCCGAATTAATACAGTGTATGTTATGTACCGGGACGTGGAGTGGATTTTTATTATCCCTTACAATGTTCTCACCGGTTCATCATTTCATTGGACTTAATGAGTATTATTCCATATTTTTTGATGGAATGTTGTCAGCAGGTTCTGTTTGGGCAATCAACGCAATTATTGAGTGGTTTGAAGAAAACAGACAATCCAATCAAAAAGTTGAGATGACTTATATAATTCCAGAGGAAGAAGAACAACAAATTTTAAACGATTAATATAAATAAAAATGGGAAAAAAAGAAAAAGAACGCAGAGCAAAAGTGGCGAAAAGAAACAGAAAAATCGCACAAGAAAAGTACGCAACACAAAAAGCGATTGAAAAAATGATGGAAAGAATGAAACAACAGTCAGAAATGGATGTTAAAATTGGTGATGAGAGTGTACCATTTGAAGTACTAGGTGAGGCCGATTCGTTATTGATGCAACAAACTTTGGATAATGTTGAACCAGAATTTGATAGTGCTGGATTTACTGTTGAAGATAGAGAAGAAAACGTTGAACCAGAAACAGAGGGGTAAAAATGGATTTATTCAATCCACCAAAATTATTTAATTACAATATTATGATAAAAGATTTAGATTTCTCAAAATTTGAAAATCCAGTAATCCAGGTTGTGTGGGAAGACTTGCAGGAGAACTTCACACAGGACAAGATGAAAAGTGTTAAACACTATTTTCAAAAGAAATACAACACAACAAACGTCAATGTGGTGACAAAAGTCAAAAATGTTGACACAGAAACAATGCAAACTGTTGATGTGTCCTTAAATATTACTGACACAAACTACCAATTAGATTTGTTGAAAAAGTTTTTGGAGTCTAAAGGGTATGGAGAACACCTAGATGAAATTTTAGAACTAAACCGAATGGTTGAAAATAAAATGCAAGAAGGTGATGTTGAAATAACACAATTTAAAAAGTGGTATATTAGAAACATTGAGTTCTCCAACTTTTTATCATATGGGGAAAATCAAAGATTAGATTTTGATAAGTTAAATGGCATTGTTGTGGTTGAATCAGATCCACCAAACTTTGGAGGGAAGACAGTACTAACAGTTGACCTACTTATGTTTTTATTTTTCAATGAGACAACAAAAACAACAAAAGCTGAAGAAATATTTAACCGATTTACCGATAAAGACTCGGTAGTTGTAAAAGGCGAAATCACAATTGATGGTGAAGATTATATCATTGTAAGAAACATTGAAAGAAAGAAATCTAAAAAAGGTGAATGGAATGTAAAAACAGAGCTTGACTTCTTTAAAAAGTTACACGATGGTAGTTTACAGAATTTTACTGGAGAACAAAGAAGAGAAACCGAAGAGTTCATCAAAAACTCAATTGGTACAAAAGAGGACTTCTTAATGACAATTCTTACAACTGCAACAAACCTAGAAGATTTACTAGAGTCAAAACCAACGGCCAGAGGACAAGTACTATCAAGATTTATGGGTCTTGAGTTCTTAAAAAGAAAAGAAGAGGTTGCAAAAGAAATTTACTCGTCTTTTAGTAAATCAAAATTGTCAAACATATATAATTCAGAACAATTAAAACAAGACATTGAATCATATGAGTCAAAAATTGTTGAATTAAATGAACAAATAGATAATCTTAAAAAAGAAGTAACAGAAATAGAGGATTCTATCACAAAAGGAAAGGATTATAGGGACTCAATGTTAAAAAAGAAACATTCGGACATTGATAAAGAAATCGCACTTCTGGATCCAGAAAAAACAAAACAACAAATTACAACTCTACAAACAGAAAAAGAAGGTTATATTAAAAAACTTTCAGAATTAAAAGTTGTTGAACCAGAACAATACTACGAAGAAGATAAACACGATAAGGTAAAAGAGGATTATAAAAATAAATTCCAATCAAAAATTGAACTTGACACAAAAATTTCTGAAGTTGAAAAATTACAATCATCAGTAAAAGGTGGTATTAAATGTGAACATTGTGGTATTGAACTTATGAACGCTGCAATTACGCAACAAAAAATATCAGAACTTGATGGATTTATCACACAAAGAAAGGTAATAGAGAAGTTAATGACTGATTTATCCAACAAAGAAAAAGAGTTTGTTGAAACAAAAAGACAATTTGATGAATATGAAAAAAACAAACTAATCAAAGAAAAATATGATTTGAGTGTTGAAAGTTGTGATTTGAAAATTTCTGGTCTGGAAGATAAAATAAAAAGGTGGAACGAAATCCAGGATAAAATCAAAACAAACGACCAAATTGACTCAATGTTAATTAAAGCCGATTTGAAATTGGAGGGGTATGGGAAACAGTTGAAAGAAAAAAACACCCAGATTTCAACAAATGAGTATAATATCAAATCAAACCAGGAAAAAATAACCAATAACGAAGGTCTTATCGTAAAAATCAAAGAAGAGGAAAGTAAGGATAAGATTTATAAAATGTATATGGAAAGTTATGGCAAGAATGGTGTTGGTAAGATTATTATGAAAACAATGATGCCAATCATCAATTCAGAACTACAAAGACTAATGGAAGACTCCAGTTACTTTAAATTAGAAATAAGAATTAATGACAAATCAGAGGTTGAGTTTATTCAGATTGACAATAGCACTGGGGTTGAAAAACTAATGGTAAGTGGATCTGGTTATGAAAAGACAATTGCGTCACTCGCTTTGCGTTCAGTATTGAGTAAGGTATGTAGTTTGCCAAAACCAAATGTTGTCGTCTTTGATGAGGTGTTCGGTAAAATTAGTAATGATAATCTAGAAATGGTCTCTGAATTTTTTGTAAAAATAAAAGATTATTTTGATAAGATTTTCCTTATCACACACAACCCAATGATTTCACAATGGAGTGATACAACTGTGAAAATCCATAAGGAAAATAATGTATCAAATTTAGTCAATCAAACAAAATTTTAAAATCTTTTTATGAAAAAATTAATAGTAGAAACGGATATTATCCAATTCCATAATGAATTGAATAAAATTGTCAACGAATATTGTGATAAAGCTTGGGATAGTCAAGAAGGTGGAAAAAGGAGAAAAATAATGGGGGATTTAGGTGAAAAAATAAGTCACAAAATATTTGAATTTTGTCTTAATCATTTAAAAATAATTAACTCAATCGTTTATTCTGGAACTGAAAAAAAAATACTATGTAAAATAAATGACCACGCTTATTTTTATGCACAAGTAGACAAACACGTTGAAATACTTAACGAATTAACAATGATTTGTGAAGCAAAAACATACTTGGATAAACCATACATTGAAAGAGCAAACGCTGACTTTAGTCTTATCAAGAAATACAATACGATTGGTAACAAAAAAATTTTTAGTTGTATTATTTCATTACAAGATAGCATAAAAAAAGAAACACTTTCTTTTTTTATGATGGATGGTCACATTAATGATGTTTTTATTCTTATGGATAATAAAAGATCATCAAAAAAACCAATATGGAATCCCAACTTTAGAAAAAATATTAATTTTGATAAACTTTATCAATGTATTTTTACAATAATAGAGAATATGACTAATGAAATATAACATATCATTTAATACCTTTGTAACATTAAAATTTAACATATGAAATACCTATTATTTATGTATCCCTGTGGTGATGACTGGGATGAGATTGAATCAAATCACAAATTAGCCCACGAACTAGGACAAGTAGTTAATGAAGATGAAGTTAGATATGTTTATGGTGAAGCCCATTCAATATTTCACTTCAAATCAACAGTACCTTATGATGAATTAGCAGACATTATAAAAGTAATTAGTGAATCACTACCAGAAAATATGTTTGTCTTAATTAAGAGCTCACCAAAAGTCACATCAAATATGGCGGAAGACCATTTAGGACATTTAATGTCAGAAAAAAAGAGACAAAAAAAATTAAGAAAACCTAAAAAGGACAAGTTTGATCCAGAACTTTTTTCAGAAAGAATGAAAAAATTATTTGAAGATTCTGATTTAATCATTGAAAATCTTTTAAATAAATCAACTTGTAATTTGACTATTGACGAAATTTTAGATAAAATTTCACAGAAAGGAATTAATTCATTAACAAAAGCAGAAAAAGATAAGCTAGACAAATATTCGGGAGAGATTTAATATGAAAGATAAAAATTTAGGAGCACCAATTAATCAAGAAGAAATATATCATTATTTAAAAGACATCAGAAAAATAAAAGTAATGACCCCAGAAAGAGAAAGGGAGTTAGCACAATTAATGAAATCTGAAAATTTAACTAAAAGAGACCAAGAAAAAATTGAACAAGAATTACTTGAAGGGAATTTAAGATTTGTAATCACTGTTGCAAAACAATACCAAAACCAAGGACTTGATTTGTCAGACCTTATTGCAGAAGGAAACCTTGGTTTAATGAAAGCAATTAAAAACTTTGACTGGACAAAAGAGTTACGGTTTATTTCATATGCTGTATGGTGGGTAAAACAATCAATTATCCAATCATTGAACGATAATGCAAGAACAATTAGACTACCAGTTAATGTTGTCCAGGATTTACAAAAAGCAAAAAAGGAAGTTGAACAAAGTGGAAAGTCATTAGAGGAGAAATTTTTAGCGTTACCATCAATTGTAAACCTAGACACAAACATAAATGAAGATGGTGACACACTAATTGATTTAATTCAAAACCACGACGCACCAGCCCCAGATGCCGCATTTGACACAAAAGACATTTTAAAGAATAAACTAATGTCATTATTGAATGTACTAGATGAACGTGAAAAAATAATTATTGGTGATTACTTTGGACTAACTGGAGTCCCAAGAACATTAGAAGACATTGGTTCAGACTTTAATTTAACTAAAGAAAGAGTCCGTCAGATAAAAGAAAAAGCACTTCGTAGATTAAGAAATGAATCTTCAGAATTGTTTGAATACCTATAAAATATGAATGTATTAAGTTTGTTTGATGGAATGTCTTGTGGACAAATTGCTTTAAATCGTGCCGGTATTCATTATGAGAATTACTATGCTTCAGAAATTGATAAACATGCAATACTTGTAACAATGAGTAACTATCCTAATACTATCCAACTTGGTGATGTTATGGATTTGGTTGGTACAGATTTACCTAAAATTGATTTATTAATTGGTGGTAGTCCGTGTCAAAGTTTTAGTAATGCCGGAAACGGTACCGGTTTTGAAGGTAAATCTGGTTTATTTTGGGAATATGTTAGAATATTAAAAGAAACCCAACCAAAATATTTTTTGTTAGAAAATGTAAAAATGCGAAAAGAATGGCAGGACATTATTTCAAAATCATTAGAAGTACAACCAGTAGAAATTAATTCAAAATATTTTGTACCTCAAAATAGACCAAGATTATATTGGACTAATATAATTATTGATGAAATACCGAATTCTTATACTCATTGTTTAAATGATATTTTAGAACAAGCACCATTAGAATATTATTTGACTAATAAACAAAAAACAATACTTGATTTGGATTATAAATGGAGTGAAAATGAAATTATACGACATAAAGCTGGTAAACATCAACAAGATAATATCTATAGGTATGATGGTATAATGTGTTGTTTATCCGCATCAAGTCACGGAGCCGCAAGACATTTAACTAAAACTTATTTACCTAATGGTGATTTAAGAAGATTAACCGAAAATGAAGTTGAAAAACTACAAAGTGTTCCGATAAATTACACTAATTATGTTTCATCATCAAAAAGATACGAAATGTTGGGTAATGGTTGGACTGTTGATGTTATAGCACATATATTTAAAAATATTGAACAATGAATGTATTAAGTCTTTTTGATGGGATGAGCTGTGGCCAAATCGCACTAAACCGTTTGGGAATAAAATATGATAAGTATTTTGCATCTGAAATTGATAAGTTTGCAATACAGGTAACACAACATAACTATCCAGAAACAATCCAGATTGGTGATGTAACACAAGTAAAAGGTTCTGACCTACCATCAATTGATTTACTTATTGGTGGTAGTCCGTGCCAGGGATTTTCATTTGCTGGTAAACAATTAAATTTTGATGATGAACGAAGTAAATTGTTTTTTGAATTTGTAAGGTTAATGGAAGAATGTAAACCAAAGTACTTTCTACTTGAAAATGTTGTAATGAAAAAAGAATATGAAGATGTTATAACAGAACATATGGGTGTAAAACCAATTCTTATAAATAGTAATCTTGTATCGGCACAAAATAGGAAAAGACTTTACTGGACCAACATACCAAACATAGAGCAACCAGAAGATTCAAACATAACAATGTCTAACATACTTTTAAGTGGACAACACATAATTGTATCAAAACAAAAAAAGGAACATAAACCTGGTGGTGATAAGTCAGCGACATTACTTGCAAGAGACTACAAAGGATTTGGTAATCAACAAATGAGTGGTGTTATGGATAATGGTAATATTAGAATGTTAACACCAGTAGAATACGAAAGATTACAAAATGTCCCAGATAATTATTCTTCAGTTGCTTCAAACACACAGAGATATAAAATGTTAGGAAATGGCTGGACAGTGGGGGTTATTGAACACATATTCAAAAATATGAAGTATGAATATATTGAGTCTATTTGATGGTGTTTCATGCGGCCAATTAGCACTACAACGAGCTGGCATTAAGTATGATAAATATTTTGCTAGTGAGATTGATAAACACGCAATTAAGGTCACACAACATCATTTCCCAAATACAATACAATTAGGTAGTGTTGTAGATTTAGACACCTCAACATTATCAAAAATTGATTTGTTGTTTGGTGGATCCCCTTGTCAATCATTTAGTAGGTCTGGTGATAATACTGGATTTGATGGTAAGAGTGGTTTATTTTGGGAGTATATTAGAATACTAAATGAATTGAAACCAACATACTTTCTTCTTGAAAATGTTGTAATGAAAAAAGAATGGGAAAATATTATAACAGAAGCTATTGGTGTTGAACCAGTAATGATTGATAGTAAATTTTTTTCAGCACAAAAAAGACAAAGACTTTATTGGACAAACATACCATTTGATAAAAATATTGAAGACAAGAATATACACATATTAGATATTCTAATACCAACTGGTGAAGAAAAAATAATTAATGACCATATCCTTGTCCTTGATATTAATGAAGAAGGTTTTAAAATAAAAAATGGAACAAAAACTGGCTATCTTTATGCCAAAGAAGGTGATTGTGTAAATTTAGAATTTCCTAAAAGTCAAAATAGAAGAGGTAGAGTAAGTTATGGTAAAACAAACACAATTAACACCGCTTGTAATTATGGTGTTATTGTAAACGGTAATTTACGAGAGTTAAACATTACAGAATATGAAAGACTACAAACACTTCCAGATGGGTATACATCTATGATTTCTTTAAACCAAAGAAAAAATGTTTTGGGTAATGGTTGGACTGTTGATGTTATAGGACACATTTTTAAAAATTTGAAGTATGAATGTATTAAGTCTATTTGATGGATTATCTTGTGGACAAATAGCACTTGAACGTGCTGGTATTACTGTGGATAATTACTATGCGTCCGAAATTGATAAACACGCAATTAAAGTAACCCAACATAATTATCCCAACACAATACAGTTAGGTGATGTTACACAAATAAAAGGTGAAAATTTACCCCAAATTGATTTGTTAATTGGTGGATCCCCTTGTCAAGGATTTTCATTTGCCGGAAGACAGCTAAACTTCAACGATCCAAGAAGTAAATTATTTTTTGAATTTATCAGACTAAAGAATGAGTTAAACCCAAAATACTTTTTATTGGAAAACGTTGTAATGAAACAAGAATTCCAGGATGTTATAACGGAATATATGGGTGTTAGACCAATTAAAATAAATAGTAATTTAGTTTCAGCACAAACAAGAGAACGTCTATATTGGACCAACATACCAAATGTTGAACAACCAGAAAATCTTGGTATAAAACTAGAAGACATACTAGAAGATATTGGTCCAGATGGAAATTACTACAATAGAAAAAAATTAAATAAGGCAACAATTCTTGGACGAAGATTAAACGAACACGGTAAAAGAGATGATTATAATAAATCAATACCTATAAGTCAATGCCTAGAAGTAAGAGCAACAAATAGAGATAAGAGTAACTGCATTACAACTGTGGCTAAAGATAATGTATTAACAACGTTACCGATTGGAAGACATAAAGACGCATTTAAAAACAAACTACCATTTAGATATTATACCATTAAAGAACATTGTAGATTACAAACAGTACCGGATAATTATTTTGATGGTGTTGCTAGTGAAAATCAAATAAGAAAGATGATTGGTAATGGATGGACTGTAGATGTGATAAAATATATATTTGCTAAAATTTGTTAAAAAATTTTGTAGATTAAAATAAAATACATACCTTTGTATCGTTAATCAATTAAATATTTGTATATGTCAGGTTTATGTAAAAGAGTTGAAAAGAATTACCAAGTTCTTAAAAGTGGTGTTAAGAATAACACACTTACCATTGATGAGATTGATCATATGACTTGTGAGTTAATCACGTTTTTATCTATGTTGACTGAACAGAGAATAACACATATCAACGCTGATGAGACCGTTGACCGTTATAAAGAACGGGTGTGGAATATTGTAGAGAATGCCGGACTTTTACCGGAATTGTAAAATATTTAAAAATGGGTTGAACCGAGATTACCCATACAACTCGGCGGAATGAGACACGAGGCTCTCTGGGTGAAACTCCTCAACTATGTCTATATGGCATAGTGAAACTACACTCCCCCATTGGTACCAGTGGGGGTTTTATTCTTCTACCCAGATTACTAATTGATCTTCACCAACTCTAAATGGGTTTGCTAAAGACTCTCTAAAGACTGTACCAATTTTAAGAATCCAGTAAGTACCACCTTGAAACATTGGATAAATAACAAGAGCTAATTCCCATTTTAACGATTTAATAACAAATGGAATTTCATTTTCTATTTCTCTAGAAACAATTTTTTCGGCAATTTCTTTTTTTGCCAAATTTATAAGTTCTTTTATTTCACCATTACTAATTTCACGCTGATTGTATTCGTAACTATGTTTACCTGTTAGTTCATAACCCTTACCCTCAAGTTCTTTTCTGTCCTTTCTTGCAAAACCATGAGAACCTCTATCAACTTCTAAATTAAAGGTTACTTCCAGATTAGAAACGATTTGAGCTATAGTTTTTTCTAATAAAAGGTGTTTTCTAATTGATTCTCTTAATAAGTCCATTTTGATATTCTTTATTATAAGTATTTATTAATTATAGTTTATTAATATGAAAGAAAAATTTTTACCTTGGTTTTTATTATTTTGTGCTCTTGGTTTATCGGCAACAGCCGCTTATTACAGTGTTGTTGGATTATCAATTGTGTTTGTTGGCGTTGCAATTCCTGTGATTATAATGGGATCATTTCTTGAAATATCAAAAATAGCAATCGCCACATATCTTCACGACAAATGGAAAGAAACATATGGTGCTCTTAAAATTTATATGACTACAGCACTTATAACATTATCCATTATAACATCGTTAGGTATCTACGGATTATTAAGTACAGGGTTTCAAGGGAACATTGCGAAACTTGAGATAAGTGAAAAACAAATAAAGAATGTTGAAGTTAAGAAAAAAAGATTTGAAGAAATAAAAACTGAATTAACAAAAGAAAAAACAACTCTTGATGGTGATATTACAAAATTAAGAGACGGTCTCTCTACGAATACAACAACACAAACTGTAGATCAGAAGACAGGTCAGTTAATAACAAGAGCCAATAACGCAAATAGAAAATCATTTGAAGGACAATTAAAAGACGCACAAACAAGAAGAGATACAATCTCAAAAAAGATTGACGGATATAACGATAGTATTACAAAACTTGATATTCAGATTTTAGATATGCAATCGCAAGACATTAATAGTAGTGAACTTGGTGCTATTAAATATGTTAGTGAACTTCTTAATTGGGATATAAAAAAAACAGCAAATCTTTTTATTTTGATTTTGATTTTTGTGTTTGACCCGTTGGCAATTACTTTAGTTATTGCAACAAATCAAGCCTTTAAAGGTAACAAAAAAGATGAGGATACACCTCAACCACCCACCAACCACCCCACAACCACCCCCCAAGTTACCATACAAGATACCGACCAAGTAAATCCAATTATTATTGAAAAAATTGTTGAAGTTCCCGTTTATTTAGAAAAGGATGAAACACCAATTGATGAATATTTTGATTTAGAAAATACAGATTTAGATTTACAGGAAGAAAATAAAGTTAAGAGATTAAGATACACTAAAAAAAATGATTGAGATTATTGATAAAAAAATCAAAAGAAAAACAATAAATAATTCTGATAAAAATCAAATTATTTTGGTACATACGTCAAGAAAAATAGAAGAATATCTAACCTCATTAAAATACAGACACAATGGGAATTACAATAAAATACCACACTATGTTATATCTAGAGAGGGTAGAATCATTCAACTATTAGAAGACCAAGACTATTCAGAGCTCTTCAATGACCCAACATATGATAATAGGTCAATTGTAATTTCTTTAGAAAATTTGGGGTGGTTAGAAAAAGAACCATTGAAAAATCATTACATTAACTGGATTGGAAATATTTATAAAGAAAAGATAGTAGATAAAAAATGGAGAGACTATTTTTTTTGGCAACCGTACACTGAAATACAAATGGATTCTTTGGCGGAACTATGTAAAAATTTGTCAAAAAAAATGTCAATAAACTTAACTTGTGTTGGTCACAACACAAAAACAAATAGAATGGAAACATTTGATGGGATTTTTACTAGGTCTAATTTTGATGAAAATTATACCGATGTAAGCCCTGCATTTGATTTTGAATATTTTATAAAAAAATTAGAAAATGAGTAATTACGAAGAAATTAAAAATCTTTTAAAAGCATCTAAAAATATGTTAGGTGGTACTAAATTGATGAATGAGGAAATAAGAATTAAAAACCAATATGGTATTATTACCGAAGATATGGAAACTCAAATCAACCCAATGAAAGATGTTGAGAAAAAAATTCAAACCGACACTGAAAAAAATCCAGAAGAAAAGAAAAGAGCTTACAGAATTTCTGGTGGTATACTTGTAATCCACGGGATGGAAGAAGATAAATTACAACTTACTACAGATGATAAGACAGCATTCCAGGAAACTATGGATGAGTTTTTAACTGACGTAGCCAAGATTACTGACTTCAACAAACTAAACGTATATGAAAACAATGTTGAGTGGTCTGGAAAAATAACTGAAATGGATATTGAATTTTATATGTCAATTGGTGAAAACAACGGAGTTTACATCAATGGTGATATGATAAAACTAGACGAAGAATTTACAAATATGGTTACAGCCCTTAAAACCTTTTATGAAAAATTCAAATCAAAGTGGTCTAAAATAATTACAGATAGGAAAAAAACTAAATAAAATGAAAAATTTTATAAACAAATATTTTAAAGAAATTTTAGTTGTAGTTTTAATTGTAGTTGTTATTTTTTTACTTGTAAAAATTTTTACACCGGCACAAGATAAGAGTGAATTATTAAAATATAAATTAAACCAACTTGACACCAAAATTGAAGGTTTAGTTAAAAAACAAAAACAATTGGACGACTCAATAGCTAGATATAAAAAAGATATTGAAAGAATAGATGAAAATATTGAAAATATTCGGTCACAAAAGACAATTATAAATAATTATTATGAAAACAAGGCCAAGACAATTCCTGGTATGACAAATAAACAAATTGACAGTGCGTTGAGAAAAAGATATAATTTTTAATATGAAAATTTTAATTTCAATAGTTTTTATTTTATTTTCTTTTTTTGTTTTTTCTCAAAAAGAAACAAACATTGACACAAACGAAATTTGTATACCAAGTGTTGTTGTAAAAAAAATACTTTTGGATTTAAATGAGTTAGACAGATTAAAAGACAATGAAAAATTAACTAAAAAAGAAATTTCTGAATTAGAAACTAAAGTTGTAAAACAAGACTCAATAATTTCTAAACTGGAACAAAAAGATGATACAAATCAAGTTATTATTAGAAGTTGGACCGAAAAATATAATTTGGTTGAAGAAGACAATAAAGACTTGAGAGGTAAATTAAAATGGATTGAGATTAAAAACAATATCATTGAAATTGTTTCTGGAGCACTAATGGCATCAATTGTATATATAGAACTTTTAAAATAATGGCACTAACACAAGCAGACAAAAGAGAAGTTGAAACATTAATCCGTAAAGAAATTAAAGACTTTATGGGGTCAACAACTTTTAAACAATTTGAGGACAAATTATTACAAAAAATTTCTAAAGATATACAAAAAGGAAAATTAGAAAAAGATGTTAAAGATTTGATTATAAAATCTTTTAGAGAATTTTACACAATGATGTACCAACAAAGAGGATATTGGGAAACTAAATTTAGAAACGCATGACAGATTTATTTGCTAGTTTTATGAAAAATTATGATAGTGAAGCCAGTAAAGCTGGTCTTACTGGAAGCGAATTAGCCCAATCTAGAAAGGATATTGGTTTGAAAGAAAATAGTAAAAGCCCAAATGATTATCTTAAAAAAGGTGTATCAATGGAAGAAATTACAGAGTTAGCAAAGAATAAAAAACTTTCAACAAATAAAATCAAAAAAGAAATACAACAACTCCTAAATGACGGAGAAGATGTGAATGAATTTTTACAATCAGTTAAGAAAAAATTTAACAAAAGTAAAAAAGAAACTAAAGAAGGTATGGGTACTGGTGCTGGCGGTGGTAGTTTTGAACCGGCAATTTCTTTTGGCGAAACAAAAAAGGTTGAAACTAAAGAAGGTACATCAACCGCATCATCTGGTTCTTATGAAACTAATAAGATGTGGGCCAAGTCAATGAGTAAAAAACATTGGAGAAATGCTGGAGCTAATTATATGCCAGGGGCTAAAAGAGTCCAGGTTAAAAAAAAATGTACACGTTTTCCATACTGTAATCAAGGCGATATTAACGCTCTTAACATTTTTGAAAACGAAATTGGTCAAAAAGTAATTAGAAACATAAGTGAAGAATTAGGTGTTAGTGAACAATACATCAAAAATTTAATAAAAAGGGAAATTAATTAATCCATAAGATATTTATAAATAAAATAGAAAATGAATAATAACTATTACGATAGACTTTTTAAAAAAATTCTGAACGAAACTTTAGAAGAAAAAGCAAATTCACTTGTGAAAACACTAAAATTAAATAAAGATTCAGAATTTGATTATGTACAAGAAGATGATGATTTTTTAGGTATGGATAAATTTAATAAATACAGACGAGACACAGAGTACAAATCTAAAAAAGATGCTAGAAGAATGGCAGATAGAGATATGTCTAAACACTTCAAGAGTCCAGGAGATCCTTGGGCAACAGATGTTAATCCATCTGAAAAATGGCCAAAACATAAATTACCATATGACACCAAATTCAATTTTGATGAATTATCTGAAGGAGCTGAAGTATGTAATGAGTGTGGGTTAGGAATGATGATGGAAGGCGAATGTAATGAGTGTGGTTATAGAAAAATGTCAATGAAAGAAAGTAAAGAAAAATGTAACGAATGTGGTATGGGAACTATGAAAGAGGGTGAATGCAATGAGTGTGGTTATAGAAAAATGTCTATGGAAGAACATAAAAAATTATCAAATAAACAAAAATATATAGCAGGTCAAGAAAAACCATATGATGAAATCGGATCAAATGATTTAAGAAAATTAAGAGCAAAAAAAACAGAAACTAAAGAAAGCGGTTTTCCAGATTTAAGTGGTGATAAAAGAGTCACTAGAAAAGATGTTTTGATAGGTAGAGGAGTTTTAGACAAAAAAGGAAATAAAATAAAAAGAAAACAAAACGAAACCGTTTATAGAATTTATAGTGGTAAAGAGTCTGCCGTTTTTACAGAAAATGAAGTTATTGATATGATTGAACAATTTGTTAATGAAGAAAAACAAAAATTCAAAAAAGGTCAAACACCAGCTGGATATGAGGCATACGAAAAAGCTGTAAAACAATCTAAAAAAAACAATGACGATTATATTAATTCAGTATTGAAAAAAATTAAAGACTATACAAAAACAGGTTCTGAAACAACATATGAAATGAATCCAGAAAGTTTCCCACAAGGAAATGGTGAGTTTAAAGAATCTGAAAAGAAAGCTTACTCAACATCTAAAGAAGGGACAGATTGGAATTACGAATACGCTGGACAAATGGTACCAGATTTTGATCCACCTATGCCAAGTAAAGAAAGATTTAAAAAACAAATTGAAGGATCAGCAGAAAACGCTAACGTACAAGGATGGGGTAATAGCGTAAAAACAAAAACTAATTCTAAATTTGCTAAAATATTTGATAAAGATCCACTTGGTAAAGCTAAAGACGAAACTTACAAAAGAGCTGATCAACCTGTTACATTATCAAAGGGAAAATTAAAAGAAGATTTTGATAGAATTAAAGAGTTAATGAAATATAATGATAAGACTCAATAATTTACAAAAAATAAATTAAACTTATAATTCTCCATAGGAACTTTCTTATGGAGAATTTTTTTAATTATATAAGTAAACCTTTGGACAACGAGGATGTTGACATATGGTTCAGAACAAATAACATCATAATAGAGAAGATGGAACTCTACTATGATATTATATTTTCTCTATTTAAAAACATTTCAGACACTTATTTAGGTGATGATGAAAATACCCGACAAGAAACCAAAATACAATTAACTGACGAAGATAAATTAAACCATTTTTCTTGGTGTTGGAAAAAGTTAATTGACGAGTTCAAAAAAGAAGGTCTTATTATAAATGAAGTTGGTGAACATAGGGATTATCTATATGACTTTTTTTCAGATATATTTTATAACCAAAAGGACAGTAAAATTAGAAACTCAATAGATGTTTTTTTTACTGATATATTTGATATGAAAAAACCTTTCACCAAGTCTGACTTAGATATGATTTCAACAATTTACAAATCCCTAGATAAAAATATCGTGTATTAAGTTTACTATCTAGAAAAAAAAACTTATATTATCTTTAATAAACAAATTAAAATAAAAAAATGGAAACAATAGAGCAAATTAAAACATTAACAGAACAATTAAGTCAAGACGCGACTAAATTTTATGCTGGTAATAAAACAGCTGGCACTAGAGCTAGAAAAACTTCACAAGAATTACGTGAACTTTTGAAGAAATTAAGAGGTGAGATTTTAGAATCAAGAAAAACTAATTAATATGTTGTCTTTGGGTAATTTACTTCTTTTTATGTTTATATTTTCAATAGTAAACATAACTAGACTAGGACTTTTATTTTTGATTTCAATATTTCAAAACCCACCCAGAAAACTAGAGATTAATAAATATGAAACTTTTTACTACCTATTTTTAATTTCTTACATAATAACATTTATAATTAATAAAAACTAATGAGTTTGTTTAAAGAATTTGAAGGATTATTTCCTTATTTGATTTCAGTTAGAAAGTTAAAAACATATTTATCTTTTGACATTGAATTTCCGGAAACCTGGAAGTTACCAAAAAAATATGTAAATGAAGAAAGAGTTGTTGAAAATAGTAAACAAAAGGATGGAGTTAGGAATTTTAGTTTTGTTTCAGAGTTTAATGAATCATCGGTTGACGAACTAATTTCAAACATAAAAAACATCATCCACTACAATAAAGAAAGAGAGGAGAAAGAAAGATTGTTTGAAAATAAAGTTAATGAGTTAAAGAGAATTTTTGAAAAACAAAATTTACAAAATTTACAGGATCTAAAATTTGAAATGACATCAAAAATTAAATTTGAAGATGAAGAAGAAACTACAGACACGGGAGGAACACCTCCAGATATGGTTACAAAATGAATCTGAAAAGGATAAGAACGCCCTTGAAAACGAAAAAAATAATTTAATTCAAGAGATACGAAAATTAAAAAAAGAGGATTTATTACCCAAAGAAGAAAAACTTAGCATATGGCAGAGAATAAAAAAGACATTAGTGGGGTAATTGAAAACATTGCGTTTGCAACAGACAAATTGCAATCAACATATCCGATTGGAAAAATAGCGATTATAATTGAATTAAGCCACCAAAAGTTTATTGAGGCACAATTTGATTTAGATATGTATAGTGAGTCAACAGACCAATTCAAAATTGACATTTCAGATGTTGAGGTTATCTTCATTAAAGAAAATACTTTAAAACCCCAAGAAGAAGTTAAACAAGAACCACCTAAAAAGAATTTTTTTAAAAAACTTTCTTCAGTCCTATTTTCTAAAAAAAGTAGTTGATTGTTTATATAACGATTTTTTTGAAATACCTTTAGACTCCAAAAGAGAATAAAGGTATTTTTTTTGTTGTATAGATGAATCTGTCACTAAAATACAGTTAGTCTTTTTTTTGTCTTTTAAATACTGCTCAAATATCTCAAAAAACCTAAAACAATCTGAATCACTTTTAAGTGAAAATAAAAAAACATTTTCATCTTCCTGGACAAAAAATTTATTATTAATTTTTGAAACTATTTTAATGGTATTGCTAGAAATGTATTTTTTATAAAAAGTCTCAAACGTAAGTCTAGAGTTTTTATTAATATCGTAGATTAATTCCTCAACTTTATAGTTAGAAATTTTTAAAATTCTTACATTGTCTTCATCTGTTTGAATCCTAACTTGTCTCCCCAATTCATCTCTAACAAAGTATAGTTCAAATTCGGACGGTTGATTATCTATGAGACCAATTTCATATTCAGTTACAATTCCATTCTCAATTCCTTTATTAAAAATAATCTTATTACTATCGTCAATTAATTTTTGATAAAAATTTTGAGCTCTTTCTAATGTTTTGAAAGATTTTAAAATTTTCTTTCTTTCTTTATTTTTAAAAAGAATTACAGTATATTTCATATTAGAATAAATATAAAAAAAAATTTAGATAAATGAATTCTGAAAATTATTATGAAGCATTAGGTGTTGATAAAAACGCATCTCAAGACGACATAAAAAAAGCATATAGAACTTTAGCAAAAGAAAATCACCCAGATAAAGGAGGAGATCCAGAGAAGTTTAAAAAAATATCCGTTGCATATGATGTATTAGGTGATGAACAAAAAAGAAAAGAGTATGATAATCCAGCAATGGGTTCATTTGGTGGGTTTGGGTTTAACGACATCTTCAATCAAATGTTTAATCAAAGACAAAATAGAGTACACGACACTGTAATAAATTTAGACATTACGGTTTTTGAATCGTTTTTAGCAATCAATAAAAAAATTAAGTATAAAGTAAAAGAAAAATGTGGTGGTTGTAATGGACAAGGGGGTGAAAAAAAAACTTGTACAACTTGTAATGGTAATGGTCAAATTGTAGTCCAAGTAGGTTCTGGTATGTTTGTCCAGATGATGCAAGTCAATTGTACGACTTGTAATGGACAAGGATTTATTTTTATCAAAAAATGTAACATATGTCAAGGTACTGCCTCAACAGATAAATTAGAAGATTTAGACATTAAAATACCACACGGGATTGATAATGGACAATTTTTGAGGATGCAAGGTAAAGGTGATTATAAAAATGGTATGGTGGGGAATTTGGTAATTAGAATTAATTTAATAGAAAATGATAATTTTCAAAAACACGGTAATCATTTAATATATACTAAAACATTTACATTGGAAGAAATACAACAAGACTCATTTGACATCCCACATCCAAACGGTAAAATAAATGTAAAATTTCCAAAAACTACAGACACATCTAAACCTATGAGAGTCAAAGATAAAGGGTTTAAAATTGAGGGTCAACAAGGAGACTTGTTAATTAATCAATTTTTGAAATTTACAAGGAATTAAAATAAAGATATTATATCACTAACCAAAGAAATCAGACCATATATCATAAGACTTAGGGTTACAAATCCTGTGATTAATAAAATATTAAATTTACTTTTACCTTTTTGTTTACAGGCTTGACAGCCGACTTTAGTTGCTTCCATTTTTCTTTTTTTATTAAAATAGCGGTAATCATTTTACTAATAAATAATTAATTCTTATTTTTTTTATTAACGAGAATATTTATTAAATAAAATACTTATGGAATTAGTTGGAATTTTATCAAAAGTTGTAAAAGAAAGTTTAACCACAAAAAAAATATTATTAGAATATCCTGAATCAACGGTAAAAAGATTACTTGATAAGTTTTCTCAAGGTACTGATGATACTGAAGAGGAAATCAGAAAAGTAATTGCTGACTTTGAAAGATTTAAAGGTGGTTTTGCTACAGATGAAAAAAATGAACTTAAGCAACTTAACGACCAGTTAAAAACTTTAGAACCGTCTTCTCAAGAGTATAAAGATTTACAAACTAGAATCCGTGACTTAAACAAAACGGTACAAGATACTCTAGACATATTCAAATACGACTATGAAAGTTTAAAAAATCTTACAGCAGAAAAAGATACAAAACAAAAAACCAAAAAAACACTTGAGTCTTTGGTACAAGACTATGTACAAAAATACAAAGGTACTGATTTACAAATGACTAAAACTAACGTAAAAAAGTTTTTTGAAGTCAAGACCCATTTACCCGAAGTTAGAGAGTTTAAAAAAGAAATAACATCTTTCAACCCAGCCCAACTAAATGAGCTAGTTGGGAAATATTTCTCAACTTTTAATAACCAAGGTGTGAATGAATATGTTATTGCTATTGCTCAAAAATTTCACGAAGAAAAACCAGATGAGGATGTAATGACAACACTTCTCCCAAGAGCAAAACGATTTGCAAGACATTTTGAATTAATCCCACTTAATGCTAAATTAAGTAAGTATATGACTTTTGAAGAGTTTGAACACGTTGTTGATGGTTATACACCAATGGAAGAAAGTGATTATACCATACCAGAAATTGATACAAGTGATGTCAATATTCCGTATGAAGATGATAACGTATTAATTTTTGCTCCAGACGAAAAACAAAAATGTATCAATATTAGAAAAAAACATGCTCCAGATAGAAGATGGTGTACATCTTGGGAGGGAGCAGGAAACTATTATTACAATTATAGATTAAATCAAAACCTTACTTTATATTACATTATTAATAAAACTTTACCATCTTCAGATACAAATTACGCTTCAGTAATTTTGGTTGATAGATATGGTGAAATGAGACTTGCAGACGGAACTAACTCTGGACGGTATTCAGGGAGTCAAGTAGTTCCTTGGAGTGAAATTTTATCAAAAATACCAGTATTAAAAGGAAAAGAACAATACCTAGAAGCGAAACCATTCTCAACTGAAGATATGGATAAAATGCAAAGATATAAACAACTTAATTTAAGAACCACAGATCCAGTTGCGGAATTGGGTGGTGAAAAAGAAGTTGAGATGTGGTTAGAACTAAGAAGTCCAGATTTGTCAAGTACTCAAAATGGTGATGAAATATTTAGAAATTTACCAGAAGAATCACAAAAAAAGTATATTGGTTTGGGTAATGACTTAACACCTAGAATGATTAAAAATTTAAGTGATGACGCAACCAACCCAAATAATCCTGGTATGGCCAAAGCACAATCTATTTTGACTTATTATGCCGGAAAAAAACGTGACAAATTATTACAAAAATCATTAAAGGAATTATCAGATAAAGATGTTGCACTCATAGTAAGTGATGAAATGAAACAGTACTTACCTGATTTAAAAAGAAGATATATTAGTGAGTTAGGTAGTGATATTGATCCAAGTTATACTTTAATTGAATACCCTACTAGTGTTACAGGAAAGTTCATTAGAATTTTTGGTCCAGACGAACTATTTGAATTTTTACCAGAAGATATTGGGTTCTTACAAATTGAAAATAAGTCAAGTGAAGATTGGGTAATTAAAATTCCAGAATCATTTGACCGATTTAGTCAATTGACAACTTTAGTTTTTGAAAACTGTATAAAAGAATTACCAGAGTCAATTGGAAATATAAGAGGTTTACACTTTTTAAATTTGACAAACAATAAACATATGACAAAATTACCAAAAAGTATTGTTAATTTAAGATGTTTAGATTTTATGTCAGTACTTGGAACACCAATTGTTTTTGAAAAACTACCAGAAGAATTTAGAAAATATTGGAATTATGATAAAGAAGGTTTCTGGGAACCTAACTATCCAGAAGAAATGAAACAACACTGTTAATTTATATTTTATGAAAAATGTTGATTTAGAAATTTATATATCACAACTTATAAGTTTCTTTGAAAATAATCCAAATGATTTAATGGACTTAATAGGTTCCTTACAAAAAGACGATTTTTATAAAAAAATAAGAGAACGATGTGAAAAAAACGTTGAAGAAGGAAATGATATGGTTCTAACTAAAGACCAAATTGTAAACATAGTTATTGATTTAAAAATACCAGTAATAAAAAAAGAAAAACGTAACTATCTAGAAAACATAATTCAAAAAACGACATTTGGTGATATAATTTTAAATTAATTTCACATTTAAAAAAAAATTCATATATTTGTTCTATTATTAATAAATAAAAGATGGAATTCAAAGAGTATTTTAGTGTAGAATCCGAGTTTTTAAAAACTATTTCTGAAAATGAAAAAAAGTTTCTTTCAAAAACAAGAATTCAAGGATCACTAAATTTAACACCAGAATTACTTCTTACTAAAAACTTCATTTTAGAATATTGTTATAGTAGAGTATATGAAAACAATTTTTTATATCTAGATGCTATTTTTAGAAATAAGTCAGACATCTTTATATATTTATCAAAAAAGGATATAGCAGAATTAAATTATCAAACAATGATTTATTTTGAACCAAATAAAATAGAAGAAACAAAGTTCTTCATAAAAAATTTACTTAAATTAAAAGAAAACAATGGAAATTAACAGTGTAGACTTACAAGAAAAAATCAACAAAGGTGAAAAAATTATTGTTGAATTTTGGGCAGAATGGTGTGGACCTTGCAGAATGATGAAACCAACATTTGAAAAAGTTGCTAACCAAAATACAACAGATGTTCAGATGTATACAATGAATGTGGATCTTAATAAAGAAGCAAGTGTTGCCCTTGGTATTAGAAGCATCCCAACAACAAAAGTGTTCAACGCAGGACAACTTATTGAAACAAAAGTAGGTATGTTAAGTGAAGGACAAATAAACGGATTAGTAACTGAATTAATTAATGGATAAGATTGCTGTCGTGTTCTCAATGAAAGGTTGTCCATTCTGTGTAGAACTTAAAGAAATGTTAGAAAAAGAGGGTATTCCTTTTTTTGATAGAGATATACACGAACATAAAGAAGAGTATCAAATGTTTGTTGAAGTAACTGGTAATGATTTTGTACCCTCATTTATGTTAATTGAAAATCCAGATACAGAACCAAAAACGGAACTGTATGCGCCGGATAGAGACTTCCAAAATATTAATGAAGGGTTTGATATAATAAAATCGTTTGTTAAAGGATAATAAAAAACCCCACTCTCAAGGTGGGGTTTCTTTTTAGAATACAATTACGTGTTCTAACTTATCTTGTTTTGTATATGGTTTATCTTTCGTAGGAAAGAGTATATCTTGTAAAAGGTCATAATCCTTAACATAGCCCCTAAAGTCCTCTAAATCAAAGGAAAATACGTCAAGTACTAAAGACTTAACAATGTCTTTATTATATTTAGATTCAGAAACAATCTTTATTTTTAAATCTTCATTCTCATTTTCTTCTTTTGTAAAGTAAAATTTTAGATTATCAACACCCATAAGACTATACATATGATTAAAAACATAGTGTGAATAATAAGTCATAAGTCTACCACAATTAAGACTGTAACCATAGGGAAATTCAGATGATACATTAAGTTCGTGTATTGGTTCATCTTCCTCAACAAAGACATCTTTGTTTACATCAATCCAACCGGTCTCAATATTTTTAATATCCTGGTCGTAACGAATAATGTCTAATGTGTTTATTTTTTCAATTCCAACCTCATCTAAAATATCTTTAAACCATTCAATAAAATCTGTTTTAATTTTATCTAGATTTAATACTTCTTTTGAAGTTGTTTGTCCGTGGATAACCATAAATGATTCACAATCTGTTACCTGGATGATTGAGTTTTCTTTTTTGTCAATTCTTGTAAGAATAAAATCGGCAAATAGGTTTACAATACCTCTTCTTGAATTTTTGTTAATTTTTCTCATATTCCATTTTTTATAATGGATATAAGTTTTAATTAACATTATAAATAGTTAATAAAGGTAATCACCAAATAGATCATTTATTTGACGGTCAACTTCAGAAGAATCTGGGTAGTCGTAAACTCTAAAATCAATTTGTTCATATGTACCATCATTAAATAATTGTTTCATCATTTGAGTATAACCCCCATAGTAATCCAAAGTATCTGAATATCCCCTATATTCGTTTAAGAAAGTCATAACATTTGAATAAAAATCACGAATTTTAATATATTGTGTATACCTTCTTTTTTCACCAATTTGTGTTGCGACTTCATCAATTGGTGATGAAAAATATTCATCTAAACCTTCCATTACTAGATTCCATAACATATCACCATAAGCACCATTGTAAGCGTTGGTGTGTAAATTATCTAAATTACCTTTTAATTCGTCTAAATCTGTATCTAATAATTCATTCATTGCTTCTTCATCTTTGATTAGAGAGATAACATTGTCACTTGTAATTTGAAATAAACCATCACGACCATCCGTATCAGCCAACTCTTGAAAAAAGTCAGAACCAAAGTCTTCAGTACTTAAATCTTTATTTCCTATATTTTCTAAAATATATTCAGCAAGACGTTGAATATTTTGTTCATTTAATTCTTCAATAACATCACTATAAACATCATCTGTTGAGTCCCAATAATATTCATATATTGTACCATCTTCAGCAAATACTTTTTGAGCAATATCACTTGCAGAATAATCCCTACCTCCACTATCA
>Ga0315908_10000600_pt1 | contig 28241 bp, 38 predicted proteins | sample LakEriMetagenome_12_FD_203520 | JGI IMG/M metagenome (GOLD analysis project Ga0315908, IMG submission 203520) | Freshwater fungal communities from buoy surface, Lake Erie, Ohio, United States - Buoy 4 MA124 | ecosystem: Environmental > Aquatic > Freshwater > Lake > Lake biofilm | place: USA...
CTTACTTTGTTGTTCTCAATTTTCGGATATCTATTGTCTATTACCCATTGTGCTATTTCTTGTATCGTTTTCATATTACATTTTTGTGTTTAAAATTCGTACTGCGCCAAGCCCCAAAACGTTAGTATTCTTAAGTGTATCTTAAATTCTTTCATATTTCTTCTTATTAGTTTTGACAAATGTAACTAATTTTATTTAATTACAAACTATATTTAATAAAAAAAGTGTAAATTTCTTTACACTCTTAAAACTAAAATAGAAAATATGCGTTGTAAAGGTAGTTATTTTAATTGATATAATTCACTTTCTGCTTTACGTCTATTCACTAAACCTTTTAATGTTTTACCGCCTCCAGTAATATAGTGAGTTTGCCACCATGAAATTAAATCACTTGCATTAGTATTTACCTTTGAGAATAAAGTATTTGAACTTCCGCAGTTCCAACAAAATGAAACTAAAGCATCAAATTGATTTTGTGTTAAAGCTACTTTAATATTATTATTTACTGTTTTCTCATATTTAGGTAATAGAGTTAATAGTAATTCGTCAGCTTGTTGTTGTGTTATTTTGTCGCCTACTTTAACTTTTGAACCGTTTGAGTAATAAGTATTACCCCATCCAATAGTCATTAAACCAGCAGGACATTTATAAGCAGTTAATTTGCATCCCTCAAACTTTTTAATTAATTCTATTCCTTTAATTCCCGTCTTCATTGTTATCTATTTGTTTAAGTATCATTACAGTACTTAATATTAAAAATACTGCGATAAGTTCAACCATTATTTTAAAGTCTTTTGTGCGTGGTAAACTGCCTGAGTACCAAATATAGCACTAACCGTTTGTAAAGCTATTTTAATTAATGGTCGTGAATCTACAATACCACTTTCTGCAACTGTTAAAGAAGCAACTGATAAAGCCGTAGCAATTCGACCAGCTATTTTGTGTTTACGAGGTGTAGGCTTCTTAATGTTTTCTATTATATTCATAATTAACAAATTAGTTATATTTTACGTTATTTTTTTTTTATTTCGTCTACTAATACTTTGAAGTATTCTGAATTAGTTCTTATAGTATTATCCATGTGCGTTAGCTTATCTTCAAAGCGTTTAAAACGTTCTTCAAATAGTTTCTCTAGTTGCTCGTGATTGTGGTCTTTAGAAGCCTTAATTTGATTAACCTCAACTTCTAATTTGATTAAATTATCATGGTTTTTAGCGTGGCTAGTAAATAACCTAGCAATTGCACCGACTATTACTGCACTAACTATACCTACAACTGTTTTTTCAAATTCGTTCATTATTTACTTTTTATCATTTCAATAAAGCTATCGTAAATTGCTTTCTCAGAAGTTGTAAGTTCTGAATAAATGATTTCCTTTTGTAATTCTGGGAATTGACCTTCTCCATATTGTGCCAAAGACCTTCTTTGGTCAACAGCAGTTTCTTGAACTACTATTTGAATTAAATTATTCATAGTTATTAAATTAAAATATTTCCTTGTGAATCTTGCGTGTTTGAAATTCCTTGTGTTACATTTGCATTTACTGGAGTTGTAGCACCTATGAAGTTATTATTTGAATATTTATTTGATGCTGTCGCTGTTGCATAAAGACAATTAGCTGAAGCATTAGTTACTCTTATATCACAATTTGTAATAAAGTTCATTGCTGAAACGGTGTTTATGAGTCCATGCCCTCCTGCATTATTGTAATAACAATAAAAAGAACAATTTGAAAAATAACTATTCCCTGCACTTGCAACTGCTGAACCGTAAGCAATAAATCTACAACCATTAAACATTGCATTATTTACACTCGTACAATAATTTGCGTAAGTTTTTAATGTGCAGTTATTCACTTCACAATAGCCAGAGTTTTGTTGTATAGCAAAACTTGTAGATGAAATAAAAATACTGTTACTGTATTTTGGCGACATTCCACTAGCACCAACACACACACCAGAACCAGTTGAAAAAAAACAACCTATCACCTCTAACATTTCTGTACAAACACCACTTGAAACAGATATACAAGTTGAATTAAAAGCATTCACTTGTGATAATGCCACTTGTGTTCCTAAATGATATACGTTTGTATTGTGAATTGTTGAGTTTTGAACTAATGTTACGGTTGAAGCTGAGTCAGATGTTATATTACATTTTTTTAATGTACTATTATAAACTTGCCCAGAAGCTGTAAGTATAAAATCAACACCGATTATTTCATAAACAGTGTTTCCAGAACATGAACTTGCATATCTATTTGTTTTAATTGTTAATGCTTCTCCTATTACAAAAACAGATATTGCAGGTTGACCACCATATAAATCTGCAGTCGACCATAAAACTGCCCCACCAGTTGCATTCGTTCTTTCAATGTAAAGATTTTTTACTTGATATTTATCAGATTGATTGAATTTAAAAGTGTGTGTTGAATCTGCTGAAGTATGCTTGTAAGTATGCCCATTCCCTTGAAGTATAACACCAGGAATAAATGTAATAGTAACAGCTCCAGTTTCTGTATAATCAGCGAACATTTCGATTACATTTCCTGCAACTGCACCTGCCATTGCTAAAGTTAATGTTGCGTAAAATGTATAAACTCCAGAACTATTAGAAATACCAAAAACTCCAGAAGGAGAAGGTGGTGTTTGCCATGAACCATCACCACGTAAAAAAGTAGATGAATTTGCCGTTCCACTTCCCATTCTTGCAGTTGGAACAGTACCACTTGTCAGATTTGAAGCACTTAAATTTGTTAAATCAGTATAATTTATATTATTCTCAAATAACCAAGTATTAATATCTGTTTTAGTTAATTTACCAGTTATTAGTTCTTCGCCAGCACTACCCATAGCTAAAACACCGTTATTAGCTAAAACCGTAACACCAACACCAGCTACTATTGTAGTTTGACCTAACCCCTTTTGATATATGTATACTTGTGTACCTATTGGAAATGCAACACTAGAGTTAGGAGGTACAGTTACGTTATTAGAACTAGCAACATCCATAATTACTAATTTACTACTATCTACTTTTGTTAATGTAGTACTAGCAGTATAAGTAACTATATTAGTTTCTATTGGACTTAAAATCTTCATAATACAAATTTAATTATTTTTGTTAATATTCTAACATTTAAAAGTAAGAACGTGAATTTTTTATTTTATCGCTGAATGTAGCCGTTAAACTCGCCTTTCTAACCCCATCATTATATTTAATTTCGGGACTTTCAGACAGTATAACTGGTAAATCTAAATAGTTATAGCTTGGATTTAAAGCGTTAAAATCAGAAATGTATAATTCATTTTCACTTAATAAAACTAAATCAACTATTCTATCTATATAACCGTTATATTTTAAAGGTACAGTAGTCAAAGTGTATTTATTCAAGTTTTCACGTGTTACTTTCTTCATTTCACGATTTGAGTAAATAATATTGTCTATTTCTGTTTGTGGTTGCCTATCCCCAAAATAACCTTTAAACCTAAATGTATCTACTACATTAGTATTAGTGAAATCTATTCCCTCAATACTTTGATTAGAGTTAAATACTGCTTTTAATCGTACTGTTTTATCAACTACAAAATTACTGTATTCATATAGCTTATATTCACCCCAAAATATATTATCAGTAACTCCCGCAATAGTATAATCAATATCAATTGAATAACAACCTATACCATCATTTGTAAATACTTCAAACCAATCTAAAGTAATGTATTTAGAAAAGTCATCATTTACAAAACTTTGTGGAGTTGGTTGAGTAGCTACTAAAACACCATCTTTTTTAAGATTAAATGTACAAGTATCAGAATTAGAAAATAGTTTAATCCATGCACTTGTATAGTCGTTTTCCCAACTATTACCACTATCACTAGCACAAACTAAATAAGGTTCACATTCACAATCATCTTGGCTAACTAAAGGCAACCATTCAGCACGTGTAATAGGTAAACTTACTTTTTCAGCTACTATATATGTTCTATTTTCTAAATTCATTATGCACCAATAATTACTACTGTTACTGTTCCAACTGGATTTTCACTAAATGTAACCGTTACTGTATTTACGGTAGGTGTTTTAATTTCTGCAATTATTTGTACATTGTCGTTTCCTTGGTCATACATTTGAACTATAACCGCCTTAGTATTTAAGTTATGTGTAATAGTATTAACACTTCCTACTGTTACTGGTGTTATTTCCTCAGTATATTGTTTAGTTAATAAACTTCTTAATTGACCCGCAGTAATTCTAAATGTTGAATATGTGCCAGCACTTCCCTCAGTACCTGAAATGTATTTACTTATCCAAAATAAATCCTTATTATTTATTGAACTTGCAGAAAATAAAGTTTGTTCTTTTAATTTACTCATTTTATTATATATTAATCAGGTTGTGCGTATGTATTATCATCAAATTGTACTAGTCCATCATTATCAAATTCAAAACCGTATGCTACAAGTTTATCTAGAAATATTTTAGATGTTATTTTTGATTTATCATCTAATTTATCTACGTCTAATAAACAACTTATTGTAATCTCAAACAATCCAGTACTTGCTTTAGTTGCATAACTTCCTGAAATTGGTTTTAATGGATTATTTATATCATTATCATAAGCTACTATTGTTGAAAGTATGTAACGTGGTGAATTTTCAAAAGGTTCTATTGTAATCATTCCCCATGAATCATCTTCGACATAACCACTAAATGTATGTACTGCTTTAATAGTCATTATTTCGCCACTAAACAAGCTAGTAGTTAACGTTCCATCTTGACGGTATAATTCAATATTTGAACTTAATAAAGGTTCAGTATCGTAGTCAGAAATAGGCACTTCAATTTCTTTGTAGTAGCTTACTTCATTTTCTAAAGATATTTTAGCGTATACTTTCCAATCACCAGTAATGTAATTTAACCATTTATTATTCTGATTAGGATAAAATTCACTAGATGCAGTTAATAATGTTTGCCAGTATTCCCATCTATTTAAAAAAGGATAGTATAACGATAGCTTATCTGTGCCTAAATCTAATGAAATAGAAGCTATTTTTTTTGCACTTGTACTCGGTAGATTATTACTAACTGAAACTGAAGTATTAATTAAGTATTGACCACTACCATTTATTGTATAGCCTCCGAAATCAAAAAATAAACTTTCTAGGTCAAAATCTTCTAAAGTAACTGAGTTTTTCGCTATAATAGATATTCTTAAACCATCGTAAATAGTATTAGTTGGTAAATCAAACACACTATATAACGCTAAATCATCTTCTGTATTAGTTTTATCTATTGTTTGAAGTGTTGCAGTAGTAGTGTTTAAATTATGTCGCATTAACGTACATAAATCAGTAGTTAACGGTACACTAGTAGCAAATGATTTAGTAAGTTGGTTATTAAATATTAAATGGTTAACAGTTCCAGCATTTACCCAAATTTGAAATAATCTATCTGAACTATCAAAACTTTCTATTAAGTCGCTAAATCCAGTTAATGGGGTAAATGTTAATACTATTGTTTTAACAGTTCCTACCGTTGTAATACTTACTATTTGAATTGTATATAATCCACCATTACTTGTATAAGTACCAACTGCTAAAGGAACATAAGCATTCAACATTAATGATAAAGCAACTTGATTACTCACTTTATTTTTGTAGTATGCTTCATCAATAGATACATAACCAGCACCAATGTATAAATTAGTTGCACTTGTATCAATTGCAATAGTTTTTGTGTTCGCACTTGCATAGTCTAATTCTGTAAATGGAGCAGTTAAAGTTGAATTTATTACACCTACGTTAAATGCTTCACCAAAATAACCAGTATTTGCATTGTCTGAATAATCAGATTGATATACATGACTTATTTCATCCGTTTTTGAATACAACTTATATCTAACTGCTAACTTTAAGCATTCGCCTAATTCGTAGCTTAATTCATCTCTAAACGGTACAATAAACGTTATAGTAACTTCATACTTTCTTTTTTGAATTGGTGAACCTGATTCTGTACCTATAAATTCAATAGTTGAACTTATTAAGTATTCGCCTGATTGATTACCAATTATAGAAGCATTTAATGGAGTAGCTAAAGCAAGTGAATTAATACCACTAAATTTTAGTTTAGTTTCTTCTCCATCAATTAAAGAATTAAAAGATGGATTAGCACTATTTAAAATATGATTAAAGTTAACTTCTAGATCAGCATGATATCTAGCTACTGAAATAGTAGTTAAGTATAAACTTTCATCAAAATAACCACCTATACCAGCAGTTGTTTTAATTACTTGGTCTGAAATATAAGTAATAGCACTAGTTGTACTTGTATGTACTGCCATTGTTGACCTCAAATACAATTTATATATAATTGAATCACCAACTCTAAAACCTAAATCTAAAAATGATTTACTTCCTTGTAACTGAATTTCATCTTGTATAAAGTCGTATCTAATAGGATTTTCATCATCTTCAACGAAATCTATTGAACTATATAAATCGGTCTTAAACGTTATTTTATCACCAGCATTAGCACGATAAAAAGTATTAGTATTACCAAATATATCTGTATATCTATGATTAGTAAATTTAACGCTCATATTTAGATTTTATTTGTTCAACATAATTTTCATCAATTATACCAGTTTTCAACATTTCAAATAGTTTATTCATTTCAAAATGTTTACCTGATATTTCGCTCTTTTGCTCACTTGTTAATTTTGAATAAGTTTTATTATACTCATTAACATTATTTTGAAGTCCTTTTTTTAGTTCTTCAATCTTATCAATATTATCTTGTATATCCTTATCCATCAATTTCAATCGTTTTAACTTTACCAGTTGAGTAATCAAAAGGCTCTCTAAATGTTATAATAGCTTGTGAATCATTTTCTTTATATTCTAAAGATAAAATCTCACATCTTTTACCATCAATTAGCACCCAGTTATTAGTTAACAAATTTACAAATAATTCTTCATTCATTAAACATTTAACATTTTCTTTTATTTTATAACCGTTTAATTGAATTTGGTTAATATAGTGGTATTTAGTCCAAAGTCCTTTAGCACCAACATAATCTAAGTAGTTTGATGGTTGTTTACCATTAACTGTATAAAGTAACTTTGTAACACCGTAAAATTGATTTGAAATAGTTAAAACACCAACTCTATTATTTATTTGACTAGAATATGAAGTATTTGCTATCTTATCAACTAACTTAAATAAATCTCTAACACGTTTTTCTAACCAATTTAATTTAGTTTTTCTAGTACCTTGTGCAAAGTTTATTGAACGGTCATTAAGTCCTTTTACACAAATAATATCACGATTAGCATTACTTACATTTAAAGGTTCTGTTGACTGCTCATTATCTACATTATCATAATTATCTAGTGTGAATTGGTCTGCATAGTCAGGTTGTAAATGTATATAATATCTTCGCCACGCATCAAATGTATTAAATTCATATTCATCTTGTCTAGTGTCTTGAAGTGTTAAAGATGGAAGTAATGCAGTAGTAGTTGTGTTTTTCCAGTAGTCTATACGCTCTAATCTTACAACTCCATTAATTACTTTACATTTTGCATTAAATGTTTTTTCCATTTCTTCAATCAATGTCCATAAAGTAGGAGTTGAATCTTGACCAGTTGGATAACCTTTTGTAAAAGCATAGTTTAAATCATTCTGTATATAATCAAATACACTTTTAAAACCCTTTCTTTTAGCTTTAACTAATGGTACTGGTAAAATAGTTAATCCATCAATTGAATCTAGTAAAGTAGATTGAAAACCATAACCATAATAAGCACATGACTGAGAAAGTAAATCTTTAACTTTGCATCCTTTGAAGTTTCTAACCTTTGGAAATATTAACTCTCTAAGTTGGTCTAATAGCTTCTTTAAAGCAATAATTAAAGCTATAACATAAGCTATTTGTAAGGTTAGTTTTATAATAGCTAGTGCAATTGCACCAATATTAATAACAACACCAGCACCAACACTTGGAATTAGTGAATTTATTGATTCAGCTATTAATTCAGCAGTTTTGCGTATTTCTTCAATTATTGTTTTACTCATAACAAAAACAGATATTGAAACTGTTATACCTAATTCAACTTGATTTTGTGGAATAATTACATACGGTATATCAAAAATATTATAACTAACACCTTTAACTTTAAATAAGTCAAAACTTGTATCTCGTGCTAATTGATAAAAATTATCATATGCTTTACGTTTCTTAATCTTTACAGTTACATCTCGTTCACGATATTTAGCACCATCGATTAAATCAATATAGTATTTTAATACCGTTCCATTATTCATGTGAATATCGTAAGGTACACCCTCAAATACTCCTTTTTGAGTAATCCAATTTTGTATAATTTCTTTACCCTCATTTGGTAATATAACTGAATCAACATTTAGACTTAATTCTCTATCACCTTTATCGTTTACTGATACATTGTCGCTCCATGTACTTTTAAAACCTATCTCATGTATATTTCTAGGTGAAATTTCTATACCGTTTAAATAATGCTTCATACTATGTATCTATTTCGTTTAACTGTATTACCTTGTTTTGTTGTTTGTACTATTTCCATAGCACCTTGTACAATTTGCCCTAATTCTATATTCGTTTCAGGTTTTTGTCTAATAACTTGCTTTAATTCTTGAATCTCATTTAATAACGGTTTTAAATCAAAACTATTACCAGCTTTATCTTGTTTTAAAGCGACTATTTTACCACTTCTTACATTTGCTATTGTTTCAGCTACTTCATCGTTTTTAAGACCTCCTAACATTGCATTCTGTTCTTTGGTCATAACCCTTTCATTAGGATGTAATATTGCATGAAAACCACCTTTACCATCAACTCCATTACCATTTGCTCCAGTATCTTCCGTACCTACTAAGAATGATGGCATAGAAGAAATAAATTGACGTAATAAAGTCATGTCTGTAATAGTCTTTAATAATGGATTCTTTTCGCCTTTATCAACATTACTAGCATACGCACTAAATGCACTTTCAGCAAACTTTAAACGCTCTTGACGTTTCATTTCTTCGGCTTTTTTCTTGTTTGCTTCAACTATTGCTTGTTGTTCTAATGCTAAAGATTGTTGTGCCTGAATAGTTCCGTTTTTAGCAAGTTCAGTATAAAGATTATATGCTTCTTGACGTTTAGCCATTTCTTTATCCAATAACTCAACTCTTTTTTGGCTCATCTTAATTTCAGCTTCTATAATAGGCTTCATTAAATTGATAAATTCAGTCTTAGTAACATTTGCTATTTTCTGTTGACGTAATTTAGCAAGTTCTAACTCTAAATCTGTTGTTTCTTTACCATACTTTTTAGCTAATAATATCTTTTCTTCTAACATATCAATTTGATTTTGACGTGTTATCTTAGCTATTTGCTTATCATTTGCATCTGAATTGTAAAGATTAGTTTCACGTACTTTATTTATACGCTCTAAGTTTTCAACTGCTCTATTATAATCTAAATTATCTAACTCATCTAATTGGTCAGATAATACTTTCATGTGTTCATTACGTTTTTTTTCTTGTTCTTTATAAAAGTCATCTTCTAGCTTTAAAATATCAGCTATCATATTAGTTTCAATTTCTTTTATTAAAACGGCTTTCTGTTTTTCATTACCTAATTCTTTTTTTAAGTCTTCGATACGTCTTGTTTCACGTATGTATATTTCTAATTGTTGACGACCTAAACTTTCATTCATTGCTTTAATTCGTTCATCTTCTATTTCACGAGTATAGTCTTTAATTTCTTGTAGCTTTTCTTTAGCATCTTTTGTATCATTTTCTCTAAATTCTTTTTTATATAAACCTAGTTTTTTTTGTAGTTCAATATCTCCACCAGCTAAAGCTAATTGCCATTTTTCTAATTTATCTTTTTTGTCGTATTCATCTCTCAACTCTTTTTGCATCGCTTCATATTTTCCTATTCTATCAGCTGTTTCTTTCTGTTGTCGTTGTATTCTCAATTGGTCAATTTCTCGACTTGAATACATACTTTCTTTAGATAAATTATCAAACGTTTCTTTATCTTGTAAATAAGATGATTTTTTAAGTTTTAATTGTTTTTCTAATGATTTTATATTTTGCTCATTTAATTCTTGTTGACTAAATGCAGATGTTCTTTTTTCTTCATTTCTAATTAAAGTAAATTCAGCTTTTTTCATTTCAATATAATCATGCAAACTTGAATTTAATTGAGCCTGAAATTTATCCTCATCACTTAAATTTTGTAATGTTGTACCGTATTGGTCATTTATCTTTTTAATCAATTCAGAACGTTCTTTACTTCCTATATTAGTTTGTTTAAGTTGATAAATTAAACCTCCATATGCTTGTACTTCTTCGCCTATAAATTTATTTTTTCTTTGTGTTTCTTCGTTATTCTTTTTATTAAGTTCTTGTTGTTTTTTCAACTCTTCATTTCCACTACTTAATGAACCTACCCATTCAATCATTTTTGCTCCATAAATAGTAAGCAAAGTTACACCAACACTTAAAGCAGTACCAACACTAAAAACACTACCAGCAACTTGTTTTAATATGCTTTGTGTAGGTTGTCCAGTAGCTTGTAAATCAATATTAGCTTGTTTTAACTTCTTAATCTCATCAAAAAAGATAGGTAAATTGTTAGAAATAGCCATAAATCCAGTACCTATTGAATTACCGAACGCTGGCATCTCTCTAGTTAATTGATTAACTGAATTTGATAACGTACCATTAGCCATTGAGTAATTACCTACATTACGTTGGTGCATTCCCATTGTAGCATCTACTTTTTTTAATGCTTTGTCATAATAACCCACTCTTTTTTCAAGCGTAGCTAGTTTAATTTCTTCTTTAGTAGATAAATTATTGAATGCCTCTTTACGTATTGCTAAATCTCTATATTCATCCCTAGTACGCTTTAATTTGTCGTTAAAACGCATATAAATAGAATCTAGTCTTGTTTTAGCTTTAATTTCTTTTTCAATCTCAGCGTTTTCCATTTTCTGAGTACGTAACTTTTGTTGTTTAAGTTTTTCCTCAGTAATTGCATTCTGTTGACTTGCTTTATCTAATGCTATCTTTTCTTTAAGTAAACGGTTACTTTCTGCTATTGCTTCTTTTTGAGCGTTCAAACTCGCAGTATTATCTACCTTAGAATTGCTTAATTTAGACTTTAATAACGTAGCACTTTCTTTTAATGACTTATTAAATTCATCATTCACGACTTTTGCACGTTCAAATTCACTAATTAAACCATCGAGTATCTTACCCTCGATTATATCACTTTTCTTAATTGGTTGTGGCATTCTCTTTTGTATAAATGTTAATCATTCTAAAGTATTCATCTACTGTAATAGTGTATATTGTATGGCTCGTTTTAAAGTGCCTATTTATATAAATTATTACATCTTTTACGTCAATATTTTCGCCTTTACTAACTATCATTTGTTGTAACTTAGCTTCTAATTGATTTATTTTGTTTAATACTTGCCTTTTTTCAGTTATTACAAAATCTAGTTCAGCTTGTGCCTTTTCGATTTGAATATTCATTAGGTTTAAAAACGCTTCATTAAGTCCAAATTCATGTAAGTATTCATCTTGTATTTTAGTCCATACTTCAACATCACTTAAATCATTACCTTTCTTTAAATCATTTCTAACAAACTCTATTTTCCCATCATGGCATTGAATCCAATTATGTAATGGCAGTTCGTCAATCGCTAAGTAATACCCTTTGTACGTATTCGATGTATTTCGTTTTAATAATTTCTTGAAGTAATTTAATATTTTCATCTGTTAACGTTGTTATGTAATCACCGTATTTATTATATAAATTATCTTTGCCCTTTTTACCATCTCCAGTTATGTAAAGTAATGCTTCCGTTACTTCGACTTCCATACTGTTAAAGAAATAACCAGTATCTTCTAATGTATAATGATCTCCTTGTTGTTTACGACCTTTTGTTATTAATTCAGTAGCATAACTATAAGTACCTATTATTTGCCCTTTACCATCAACTCCTTTTTCTTTTAACTGTTTATTCTGTACTAATTCTAAAACAAATTCTTTAGTATTAGCATCAAATGACTTATACCAAGCATCTAATTCTTTTAGAAGTTTAGCTTTTTTATAGTATTTATATAAAATAGTATCATTTAACGACATACTACAAAATTAAACATAATTTAATAAAGATGTTAATATTTGAACAAATATAAAATAGTATTGATTTAGGTTGTAAATTTGAAATAAAAATGATAAAAATAATATTTGACGAAAATAACGGTATTACTATTCAGATTGAAAATAATACTAAGCTAATTAAAGATGATATAATTAAGATTATTCAAGAAGTTGCCAAGTTGAAAACAATCGACTAAAAAGAAAAGGCTAGTGTTAATTACTAGCCTTTTTTGTTTTCTTAATCTTACCGTTTTTCTTTTCCCAACATTCCTTTAAATAGCTTTCTTCAATATGTGGAAATAAAGCCTTAAAAGAATCCCATCCTAACTCTAAATGGCTAGGATGGAAATCTATTTTATATCTCATTAGATAGTAACTTGTACGCTACCCTCATATCCTGAAGCTGGTAACACTTTAATAGTTACTTTGTCTGCAACAGTTTGTGAAGTATAAGTTAATGTATATTCACCATCAACAGTAGTAGACTCAGCAACAGTTAAAGTAACAACTGCACTATCTGTATCGTTATAAGCTGAGAAATCAGCAGTAACTAATCCAACAATTGGTAAAGCAGTTAAACCACTACCATAATCAGAAGAAATAGTTAATACAGTTGATGTAGCACCACTTGAAACCTCAGTTAAGTTAGCATCTACTAAACCTAATAAAGTGTTAGGATTAACTCCTAAATCTGTACTAGATAAAATCCAATAACGAGAAATTTTCAATAAAATATCAAAGTCAAATTGAACTTGAATTTTAGAAACATTATCATCTGTTGAATCCATAAATATAGCATCCCATCCACCAATCTCAACTGGGTAAAGTAAATTACCATCTTTAATACCTCTTAAATTACCATCAATATCATATAAATACACACCGTATTTTTCACATGATACACCTTGTAATTTAGATGCAAACATTGAACCAGCTTCGTAAATAGTCGCTTTAAAAGACTTAATACCATCAGCTAATTTGAATTTACTACCATCTTTAGCAGTTTCAAATCTACTTTCAGCAGTTGGCAACTCAACATCTTTTAAGTCGTTAACTGGGTAGAATCTTTTAGATGGGTCTAAATGTTTAACTTTAGCATCCATATCAATAGCAGTAGATAGGTCAATAGAATTTCTAGTACCATCATTTGCTAATATTGGAACGATTAACATTCCAGTTGTTTTTTTGAACCCTTTTATACAAGTAACTAAACCAGTATTGTTCATTCCAGTACCACAAAGGCACGCATCATTAATTGCCATTTTTTATAATTTTAACATTTACAATTACCACTTTTGTTTATCGGTAGTGTTATTCTTAATTCAACACCACTCAAATTTTCATCTAAGATATTTTCAATACTACCTTTCTCATCTTCATTACCAAATCTTGTAATAGGTCTAGTTCTGCAACTTCCGTAATTTTCGAATAATACATTTGAATTAATAACACGTAAAAACTCATCTTTTAAAGCTATCATAGGACTTACAACCTTTTGTCTATAATCAACATTATCGAACTGCTCAGGATTATTGTCATCTAAGAAAAACACTCTAATATCTGAACGTCTTTCTATGTTGCTAGTTTGGTCATATTCCTCTTCACCTATGTTTTCAACTAACCATATAATAGGTAGTTTTAAACGTGAATCAACACCTTTTTGCAAGTATTCGTTATTAGCTGATATATGAGTACCAAATAACCAAATAGGACTCTTAACATCTAATGTTTGACGTTTAACTATGTCATTTACTCCAGTTGGCTTAGTTAAAGATATGTAACCGTTGCTATCAATATCAATAACTTTCCATTGCTTATTACTTGAATCGGTCATGTATTGACCAACTCTAACCCATTTATTATTACAAACTTCTATTTTTTGAGTAGTACCTACAACTGAAATAACACGTAATACCTTTACTTCTGTATTGATATTATCAAATATTTCATCTTTTACTATGTCGTATATATCTCTCATTAAAAGAAGTATTCATATTTAATCGGTTGCCCATTGAAAGTAGGGTAATCAACGCTATTATCTAAGATATAACATTGAATTGCTTTGTATGTATCTACTGCTTCGTTAAATCTTGTAGTAATACTTGCATTTTTACCCATTACCGTGCTATTCTCATTCTTTGCCTTTGTACCACCTATACTCGTTTGATTTACTACCATATCGGACGTAATATGATAAAATATAAATCCTAGTAACATTTCTTTGATACCATTTGAAGTAGATACAGTAGAATTGTAATCTCTAATGAATGAATTAAATATGTTTTCATAAATAGTCGTTTGTGGAACGTTATTCACGTCTAAATCAGCTATGAATAAAGCGTATAATTCAGCACCTAACATATTAGATAAATAATACTTTTCATACTTTTCAATATAACTATCAATTTTATCAATGTTATATTGGTTAAGATTTAAAGCGTACTTACCTACAAACTCACTATTTATTACTATTCCCATTATTTAATATATCCTAATCGTTTAAACAACTTAGCTAAGTCAAAGTGAAGATTAACTTTCAAACCAGCATTTAAATGTTTTGATTTACCAGTACATTCAAACTCTAATTCTCCATCGAATTGCTCTAAGTCAACTACTTTTTCTTTAACTACTTTTTCTTTAACTACTTTTTCCATAATTGGTAGAATTAAGGGAGTATATTTCAACTCCCTATATTATTACTATGCAGTTTCTAAAGCCGCTTTATCAGTTGAGAAAGTACCTTTAACGAAAGCTGTTCTATCGTTGTTTTTAACAACCATTGCACCTCTATACTCAGCGATGATAGTACGTAAGTTTTTAGTCCAGTCATTACCATCAATACCCATTTGTACAGATAAAGTGCCTAAATCGTACAATGTAGCTAAATTGAAAGCACCTACCAAGTAAGTCCCAGCAGTTACCAAAGTAGTTTTGATAATTGGAATACCATCTAAAGACAATTGACCAGCAATCATTTGTAAACGGTCAACATAACGTTTATCAGTAGCACTAACTTTAATTACTAATAATTTAGCAATATCAGTAGGATGACATAAGATAGCAGTAGGCTCAGGTTGGTCAGCAATAGCAATTTGGTTAATTGCAACTGTTAATACATCAGCCTCGTTTGCATTGTCAACAGCTAATGCGAAATCACCAGCAGAGAAAGCAGTAGCAGTAGTTCTAACACCATTCATAGCTGGAGCAGTACCGTTACCTGAATAAGCAGTTAACTCAACATCTTTGTTTAACTCTCTTAACAATTCGTTGTTAATTTCAGATTCGATAAAATCGATATCATCTAACATCTCAGTAGATACTTTGATGAAAGCAGTACGTTTAACAACTGATTGAGAAGCAACAACTAAGTTGAAATCAATTTGGTTTTTAGTATCACCCTCAGCAGTTCCACCAGCAGAACCCTCTTTACCTGATTGATATACCCAAGAAATAATGTTTGAAGTTGCACGACCTCTAGAAACTAAATCCATCAATCTTACTCTACGAGAAGCGATAGTATTTAATCCTGCGATACGTTGCTCAACTGGAACGTTACCACCTGATACGTTAGCACTTTCTAACATTGTACCAACTGCTTTAACCTCCATAGATACCCAAGGAGCAGATGGAGAGTCTTTCAATCCTTTGATTGAATCAACATTAGATTTTAACGCTTCTTTAATAGAAGATTCTTTAACAACTGAATTAGACTCTTTAGATGCTTTAATAGAAAGACCGATTTCTTTTAATGCTTCGTTTAAGTTTTTCATTTGTTCCATTTGAGAATCTCTCAAATCGTTAACCATTTTCTCAATAGCTTCTTTGTCAGCTTTTGTAGATACTAACTCTTCAATTTCTTTTGATACGTTAGCGTTAAATTCGTTATATAAACCAGCCATATCTTCAGCAGATTTAGTAGCGAATACTTCGTTTGTAATTCCTTTAGTTTGTAGGAATAATTCAAATTTGTTCATCTTACTTTTTTAATAGATTAATAAAAAATTGTTTTTGTTCTTCCTGAGTATCTTTTGATGGCTCATTGTTTGATGTGTTATTGTCAACGGCATCAATATTTTTAACAGTTGGAGTTAGCGAGTTTGAACCTTGCCACAATACACAACTATATTCTTTTAATTTAGCTTCTTTAACTACCCAAAAGTAACCCATTTTATCAGCAGTTTCAGGATTACCCAACATTGGATATACTTCATTCCATAATTTATAGGCTTCTACTTCTTGTGGTTGATTAACTGCAATTTGCAAGTTAACGTATTGCATACCTACTGAGTGTTGATTTACTTCATTATTCTTGTAAGCATCATATACTTGACAATTATAATCTTCAATCAATTCAGTTTCACCAATAACGCAAATAGTTTTACCATCTTTGTTAACTCCTAAATCAGTCCAATTAACATTAACTTCTTTAACAGATTTAACTTTACCTACCTTTGAATTAAATGAATGCTCATGATTATCAAAGTGAAATATCTTATCTTGATTCTCTTTTATTGATTTAGTGAAACATCCTTTAACGTGTACATCACCATGAGAATCCAACCAATAATATGTATTAGCAATAACTTTTACAACATTATCTTGTTCGTCATCTTCTAAAAGTACCTTAGTAACGTTTTCATTATCTTCTTTAATAATGTGGTTATTTACTACGTCTGAATGCTTATAAGCACTCTTTTTGATATTAATAGCCTCTTGCTTGTTTTTTAATATTTCTTCTAAAGTCATTTCTTAACTATTTCATTAGTATTAACTTGTTTTAGCTTATCTTTTTTTAGCTTCTTAATATCTTGTAATGTAACTTCTTTTTTCATAGAATGTTAATCTTTTAACAAAATTAATCAATTTTTGATAATAATATGTAAATTTGTTAAAAAAATATTATTTCATGGCATTTACACCGATACAATACATCGCAAGTCGTTTAGGTTACTTTAGAGGTAAAGATACTTACACCCAAACACCAGTATTTACACAATCGCAAATTTTTAACGGTAAAACTCCTTTATGGGTATCTGTTGACGATAAAGAAGCTGAAGTATTTAACACTACTCCTGAGTTGTATAGTGTTATTATGAAGAAAGCTACTATGTATAGTAACGGTATATTTAAGCATTATAAGACTGTTGGCGGTAAAGTAGTTGAGGTTGAAAATAGCGAGTATTTAAAGCTATTAGAAAAGCCTAATGTTTTACAAGGTCGTAATGAGTGGATGATGGATGAATTAATACAAACATCTGTTTATGGTAGTTCATTCGGTTATAAGCTACAAGGTTATAGAGGTGCTACACCATCAGCATTATACAACTTACCAGCTAATAGAATGAAAATTATTCCAACTGGTAAAATATACCAACAAAGCAAATTAGAAGATATTATTAAAGAATATCAATTAACTGATTATAGCGGTGGAGTTGAAACGTTTGAAACTAACCAAGTTTTATATTCACGTATTCAAAACCCTGAGAATCCAATTCTAGGTAAAAGTCCACTTCATGCTTTACAAATGCCTATATCTAATATTAGAGGTGCATACGGTTATAGAAACGTTTTAATTAATGAGCGTGGTGCGATTGGTATGATTTCAAATGATTCTAAAGATAGCGAGGGTGGTGTTCCTTTGAGTAATACAGAACGTGAGAAAATAGAACAACAATTTGTTAAAGACTACGGTATTCAACAAGGTAAGAATAAAGTGTTAATTAGTTCTTCTAACTTGAAATGGACTCCATTTAGCTACCCTACTAAAGATTTAATGCTATTTGAAGAGATTACAAGCGATTTAAGAGCAATTATAGACTTGTACGGTATGAATGAGTATTTATTTAGTAAAGATAAGGGTAGTACATTTGCTAACTTGTTAGAGGGTAAAAGAATGGCGTATCAAGACTGTATTATTCCATACGCTGAAGATTTCACATATAAACTTACTAATTTCTTAGGATTAGATGTTAAAGGCGAATGGATAGCATTAGATTATAGTCATGTTGAAGCACTACAACAAAATAATAAAGCAATTGCAGAAACTAATAAATTAAAAGCTGAAGCATATAATACTTTATTAGGTAGTGGAAACTTTAACGATAAAGAATTAAGAGAATTATTAGGTTTAACTTTGTAAACGACTACTACTACAAAGTAATAAAGGCTACCTAATTTAGATAGCCTTTTTTTTATGTTATTTAATTTCTGTTACTATAAAGTTTAATTGGTCTACCGTAACATTCCTTGCTCCTGATGTATTTCTGCAATGTATCTCTAAATAGTCGTTTTGAATATGAGATACAACACAAGTAAAAGAAACATTTTCAGCACGACCCGAAGCGTTTGCAGTTGCTTTTGTTCTACTAGGTGTTCTTACCGCAATTAATTTACTATCATAAAAACCAAATTCACACACGTCATTAGCTGAAGCAGTAAACGATAATATACATTGAATTAAATACTTTCTACTTACACTAGCATCGTTTGTTAATCGGTTATTTGAATGTGTATATTTTGCATTATCTGAACTAGCCGTAGTTGTACCAGCTACTTTAAAGAAATCAGTTGTATTAGCTATTGTTGTAGCAGTAGCGTTACCTTGCATATACAATTGACCATTAACCGCAGTATTAGTTATTCCAACGCAATTAATGAATAATGATTTATTGCTTGTATTATCAACTCCTGAGATATAAGTACCACCTCCAGCAAAGTTAACGGTATCTAAAATGTATCTTTCATTTCCTATATTTGCAGAACTTGAAACGTTAATAGATGTTTCGCCTGATGAAGTAATAAATGATGAATAGATAATTCTAAAACGTCTTGAAATAGTCGCTGTACTTGGTATTGTTATAGCCGTACCACTTGCGTAATTATCAAATAAACAATTTCCAAATGCTACTGTTCCAATTGTACCATCAAATGTTAAACCACTTGAATTTAAGAAAGCAGAATCAGTCATGACAAAGTTAGAATAGTCTTTAATCGTTCCAACTGTTTGACAATCTACAAAGTTAATACCGAACCAATCGAGAGCAGTAGTCACTCCATCTCCATCTAAATCAAATACTTTACCGTGAGTGAATGATATATTACGAATTGGTAATGAATAGTTACCCGTAATTAAAGCAGTAGATGAACTTAAACCAGTAGATTTTAAATAGCAGTTTTCTGAACTAAAACCTAAAATAACTGAGTTTTGACCTGATACGATTCTATCACCTAATAAATCAATTATTGTCGTTATGTAATAAGTAGCGTTATCTAATAACGTAATTATTCCATTTACTGCTGTTGGTAAATCTGATTTAGATGCAATAAAATAAACTATGTTTGCTACGCTTCCTCCCGTAGCCGTACTAAAACCCGTACTACTAGAATACCAATTTTCAAATGCTTCTTGACTTGAATAAGATGTATTACTTTCATCTCTAATATCTGAGAAAGCAACGTTTAAAACGCTTTCACTTGACTTTAAATTGAAGTTATAAGCAGTTGAATTAGTTTTAGATTTAGTAATTAATACGTTACCACTAGCTTCTTCAATGTAGTTATTATCAGTATCTACCATTACTAGGTAGTTACCTCTTTTGTAAACTTTGTAAACCATTGTATTTTTTATATAAAATTACGAATAATTTACAAGCAAAGTATTATTTTATTATTGTACATTGATTCTATAACGCTTTTAAAACCATGTCTATGTAGTGCTACTATTAATAGTTCATCATTGTATCTTTTAACACCCTTTACGCTAATTGTAGGTTTTGGATATACTAATACATCATTTTCGATAATAAAGTCGTTATAACCTAGCTTAATTAAAGCACCTTGTAATTTTTTAATCATTGAATGAATCTTTATAAAATGAACGTGCCATAGAAGATAATCCATGCACACTATCAGGGGCATCATCGTTTTTAGATGAGCCATCCATTAAGTACGTTGTAAATTGTCTGAAAAAGTTATGATATTCTGACCCTACTACACTATTGTTAAGAAATACACAATTATCTTTAATCCAACCTGAACCTTGAAATATACGTGTTTGTTTGTTTTGAGTGCTATGTACGTTAAGTAATTTAGTTTCGTTAACGTTTGGCTCTAACATATGCTTGTATAATGCACCAGCACCATTTGACTCAATACGACAAAACTCAGGATTATATTTATTAAGTAGTAGGGCTGTTTTCTGAACGTTAACTTGTGCCTCTTCATTAGTAAATACACAATCAACTATGTATAGTTTCTTGTTAATTATAGCACCAATTAAGCATGAATGATAATCACCTCCTTTAGACGTTGCAACATCAATATAAGCTAAATAATGTTCTACTTTTGATAGGTCTATATTATCGGTTAAGTTTAATGTATCTTTTGAGAATAATACACCCTCATAACTATCTAACCAACCTCCTAATATTTCATTAAGGTATTTGGTAGGATTATTAATTTGAATACGTTTAACCTCTTCTATAAATGATTCTGATAAGTTTTCAATGTTGTCTAAGTAGCTAGTGTGAATATAACACGTGTCGCCTTTAATACCGTTAAACCCATCAGGTACATTATTTTGCTCAAAGAATCGTTTATATATCCAATGTTCTTTTAATGTCGGATTAAGAATCAGTACGACTATGTTTTGTTTTTCAGTATGTCTAATTGATAGGTTAATCTTATCAAATACCTTTTCATCATGTAGTTCTTCAGCTTCATCCAAAATCCAACAATTTACACCTGATAAAGATTTAAGATTCGCAGTTTGGGTCCCTGAACTTGTTTTAATACCTCTAAATAGAATTTCGCCACCTGATTTACTAACTATTTCTGATTTGGTTACTTTAAATTGATTTTCTATATTTAACAACTCCATCTTTTCAACAAATTCAGGTATTATTGAAATATGAGCCGAAGTCATTGTATAACGAGTAAATAGAATCTTTGAAGTAGAAGCTAATATAGAAAGGTTTGCCCAAATGGTAGCCGTGAATGATTTAGAAGAACCACGACCACCAGTTATAATATAGTAACGAACTCCTTTAGGTTGTTCAAATAATGATTTGTATTTATCATTAATCTTTATCACTATCTTTTGATTTTACAAATGATATAGGAGTTACATTGTCTTTTAATGATTCACCGTTAGTAGTTATATCTGTTTGTTGTTGTGGTAAACCATATGTTGAATCCATTAATAATTTATAAGCATTAGAATCACCATCTTTGGCTTTTTCTAATTGCTTTAATGTTATAATATCTTCTTGTGTTAAATCTTCTAATTCTTTTGTTATTGGATTAACTTCTTTTGAATTTACTTCTAGCCACTTTTTAGCTATTGTAGAACGGTTTTTACTTCCTTTTGGTCTACCATTTAAATTTCTTTTTTCATCAAATCCAGCAGTAAAAGGTTTTAAATTATCTTCTTTTGCCATATCACAGTTTTTTCACAGTATAGTATTATTATTTCTTAGTCTTAAATTCTTTGTAATTCTGTATAATATGCAAATAGAGTTGTTTTATTTCTTCGCTTTCATCATACCATAATACACAAGTACGATGCACATCTTGAAACGTTCCATACTTTGTAATTATCCATTTACGTAATGGTAATTGCAAAATCTGTTTAAGTAACTCTCTATTCTCCATACGCAAATATAATAAAAAAAGCATACTAAATTAATAATATGCTTTAATTTTTACAGGAAGCTAAATAATGTATCTGCAAATACATTTTAAATTTTTCTTGTTAAGTAATAAGAATTTCGACCCTCTTTTTACTTCTACAAATATAGTAATTTATTTTAAACTTTCTCGTTTAATACATATAATTTAAAATAAAAATAGCAATATCTTTCAAATGATTCTGTTTTATTATATCCTAAATAAATATAAACAGCGTATAATTCATTTCGGTCTTCTTTATTAAATCGTTTACTATATTTCATATAATTATTTTTTTATATTATAAGCACAATTTTTTGAGCAGTAAGATATTTTTGTACTTGCTTCAAATTCTTTATTACAGTTTTTACATTTGTTTTTCATGCTTTTCTTTTAAATATATTTGAATCATTTTTTCAATACTTAAATTTACATACTTTTCACCATGTAATTGAAACCATCTAAAAAATCTATATAGTTGGTTTGCTTCTTTGTCATCTTTCATGTTCTTTTATCTTTTGTTTATACTTTTCTATTATTTGTTTAAGTTCATCTACTGTAAACTTTCTTGTTAATTGTGAATCTATAGTTAATTTTTCAAATGCTTCATATCCTATTCGCTTAATTAAATTTTCTCTAAATGGAATTAGATTGCCACTTAAAAAAGTGTTACAATGTTCACAACCTGAAAAAACGTTATTCTCATCAAATCTTACGTTATAATGTCCACCAGCTGAATAGTAATGTGAAGCGTTTACTTTCTTCATGTTGTTTGAATTACAAGCTATACATGGTTTACCATTATCTCTTAAACGAATATATTTATTAAATACTTGTTGTGCTAGTTTTAAATAGTCTTGAACGGTTAATAAATCTTCTTTAACTTTCTTTTTCTTTTCGTTCCATGCTTTCAACTTTGTTTGTTCTGCAAAGTGTTTAATACATTCATCGTTTATCATGCAGTATTTTTGATTAAACCATTTAGGTTCAAACTTTTGTGAACAGTTTTTACATCTCATAGCTCTCTAATAAAATCGCAATCGTTATCTAAAAAATTCAAGTGTATTCCTATTTCATCACCAAAAGCAAAACTCCAAACTATTAACTCGTTTAATTCGTCTGATGTCATATCTAAAGTTGAAACATTAGGATTAAATCCAGCATACTCTTTTAAGAATTTATCTACTTCGTTAATAGTTTTTGAATCTCTTAACTCTATTAATCTAGTGTGTATCTTTTCAAGACAAATACCTTTGTAGAATTTAATTAATCTTTTGTTCATCTTATTTGCTTATTGTGTTTCTTACTTCTTCTCCTAGTTTTTGTCTTACTTTGTATTTTAAACCTCTTAAAGATTCGTTTTCCTCCTGCAAACGCTGACGACATCTTCTAATAGTTTCGCTACTTGTTAAAGTTCCATCTGATAAAAAATCTAACATATCTACTGCTGTGCAACCTTCTATATCATAAAGTAAACTAATATCTTGTTCCCAAATTTTAGATATTAATAATCTATCGCAATCTCTTGCAAATTTACTTGTTTCTAAAATACGCTTCACTCTTTGTTTCACTTCGTTGTTTATCATAATAATTCTATTAAGTTTTTGTTTTCTTGTTTTGCTTCTTCTAATTGTTTATCTACTCTCATTAATGCTATTTGATAGCTTGAAATTAATGTTTCGTTACTTCTTACTATCTTTTCTAACTCTATAATGCAATTTAAAGCGTTTTTAATGTCTTCTAAAGAGCTTTCTAGTAATTTAGTATAATTACCTTGACTATCTTTTTGATATGCCGTTATATGCAATATTTTTAAAGTAGCTTGTAAACTTCGTAAATTTACAATATTTAAGTTAATTTCTATTTGTGTCATCAGAAAGGGGTGTCATCAGGTTTAACATATTTTAAAGGCTTATCAAAATCACTCATTGAACTTGACAAAGGTTTAATTTCATCTTTAGTTACTAAACTCTTTCTAGCTATACATTCAATCCCATTACAAGTAAACCCGAAACCGTTATTAAATTCTAACATTACAGGATTGTCTTTTAAAGTTGGTTTACCTCCCGTTCTATTTCTTTTATTCTTTACTACGTGTACTTGTGTAGTAGTTGAAAGTGTAGGGTGTGAATTGTATCTGTGAATTATATAAAAGTCGTCTGCTCTGTTTGCAAATGATTGACCTCCCTCTGCATCTGCTTTCTTTGGTGGTTTAATATATCCCTCAAACATATGTCCCTTTGCGTGTAAACCTGTATTACGTCCACTCTCTGTACTTGGGTGTAAAGATATATAAACTGTTTTATTCTTGTCGTTGCAAAATTGTCTAACCTCATTTAAAAAGTCATAGTTATCACTAAATCCATAGCCACGTTTTAACCCCGTATAAGGGTCAATGAAAAAAGCATCTGAATCACTTTCTTTAAAAATTGTTAATAGTTCACTAGGTGTGTAAATTTTACTAGGGTCAACAAATGAAAACCAATATTCAATTTTAATAATATTTCGTTGTAACTCTCTTTCATCCATTTCGTTTAATCTCTTACCAGAATACATTTGAATTAAGTTAATCATTGTTTCTCCAACTTCATCTTCACCCATCCAAATAGTCCATTTAATATCGTGGTGGCTTGAAACTGCTAAAGCGTACCATTGAAACCAATAAGACTTACCTACGTTGTCAAATCCTAGAATCATATTCATCTGACCTTGTTTGTAACGAATGTACTCATCTACAAAATCATTGTTTAATCCTAAACCTTGCTTTATCTTACCGCTTTTAACCTTGTTAACATAATCGGTAATACTTCCTTTCGCTAATATCATCCTTTTAGTTGTTCGTAGGTTAAACCAGTTGATTTAATCATATACTTTTCGTACTCTGTTAAATTATCAGGTATTACTGTTTTAATTTCTTGTGAATGTAATTCAACTGTTTTTTCTCTAGATATGTATTCTGGAGTAATATATTTGTAATTTGTTTCTTTGTGGTATTCATCATTTTTAAGGTTATCAATTACAATTTTAAATACGTCTTTAGAATAATCTTTTAATCTAGCATTAAATTGTTTTTTTGCTTTATCGTTTACTTTTTGAATTTTTTTATCAAAAGTTAAATTTATATATTTTAAAAGTTTATCATAATCAATTGTTTCTTGTTCTTTGTTTATTGTTATTTGTTTATCTATACTACTAATGCTTTTACTCGTGCTTTCACTTTGCTTTGTTGCATGCTTTATTAATGCTTTATCAAGTGCTTTATCAAGTGCTTTATCAAGTGCTTTATCATTATTTGATAGAGCGATTATGTTTGATGAATATTGATTTTTACTTTTTTCTAACATTTCAATAAAACCCCACTCAACTAAATCAGTTAAAGTATTTGAATATGTATTATAAGATTTAATTCCAATAGCTTCTTTTGCCATTGTTGTAGGTAAACCAAATTTAGGCTTCCATCCTAAACGATTACAATGCTCAATACAAAAGAAATATAATGCAGAATGATTTGGATTTATTTTTTCTGGATTCTCGAAGCACCAATCGAACCAATTTCTAGAAAGTTCATAGCTATTCATAATTATTTATTTTCATATTGAGTTATTAATTTATCTAGTATTTCAATATGTCTTTTTTTTGAAATATCATTTGATAAGTTTTTAACTGATGAATAAACATTAAGTCTTCCAAGTAAAATAAATCTTAATTCATTATGTAAATCTATTGGTAATTCAAATTGTTCTAATGATAAAACAATATAAGTAGATGGTAAATCTTTTAATTTTACTCCCTTATATTTACCAAAAGGGAAAACTTCGTAATACATAATATATAATTTTTAATAAAAAAAGCCATGCTAAAAGGTGCGTCGGATGACCTTTTGAACATGACTTTTGTTTGTTGTAATAAAATTTCTTTGAAGTTTCCGACGCTTCGTTATGCAAATATAGTAATTTATTTAAAATAAAGATATTTGATTACTTTTTAATTCTGCATTTCTTAAATTAACTATTGATAAATCAAAATAGCTTTCTTTAAGTTCACAACCTATATAACGTCTATTATTCTCAATTGATACGTAACCCTCAGTACCTATTCCATTAAACGGACTGAATACTAAATCATTTGGATTTGTATATAATTCTAAAAGTCTTTTAATAGGCTCTTTTTGTGTAGGTGTCATGTGTTTTTCATCATGTTCTGCTTTTGCTTCTCTAATGCTTAAAACATCACTTGCATCTATTTCACCCTCTAACCATATTGGCTCTGCAATTTTACACCAGTATCCAAAATCAATTCCATTTTTATCATGGTTAACTGGATTCTCATTCACTCCATCTTTTTTAAAAGTCAATAAATAATCAGGGAATCCCATTCTATTAACTGTACTATCTTTTTTTGTAGTTGCATGAAGTAGTTGCATATTTTTTGTACGTTGTGCTATAATTTTTGGGTCCTTCCATATTGCAACCTCAGCATGAAAAGTCCATCCATATTTTTGCATTGCTCTAATCAAGTCACCTCTAAAGTCAATAATCTCTAATTTTCCATCTCTACCTTTTGATTTACTTAACTGTGTACAGTGCATTGATAATAAACGACCTTCTTTTGTTATTCTTAATAACTCAGGTATCATAAATTCAAAGTGTTTAAAGAACTCATCATAAGAACTATTATTACTTAAATCTCTAACATCACTTGAATACATATATAAGTCGCTAAAAGGTGGCGAAAAGAAAGTATAATCAATTGAATTATCTTTTAAAGTTTTAATATATTGTGTACTATCTCCATTTACTAAAGTCCAGCTATTACCTTTTTCTGTTCTGAAATTTTCATCAGTTGCATATATTTCGCTATTTGCTTCATTCATTGCTCTTTGCATTTCTTTTTGCATATTCTCAAATTTTACTTGTTTTTCTTTAATTGCTTCAATTACGTTGCCCATAGTTTCAACTGTTACTAAAGTTACGTTTACATTGTTTTTTTGTCCGAACCTCCAACTTCTTCTAATTGCTTGATATAAACCTTCAAAACTAAAATCGAATGATAGGAATATTTGATTTTTACAGTGTTGGTAATTAAGTCCGAATTGAGCTATTTTAGTTTTAGTTACTAATATTCTAAATTCATTATTCGCAAATCCTAATAATCTTTTTTCTTTTATCTCAGGCTTATCGCTTCCATTTACCGCTACTGCATCAGGAACTAAAGAAAGTAATTCTTTTTCTTCTTCATTTGATTTTATCCAAACTATAAAATTTTCATTTGAATTATTCAATATTTCTGCAACTGCTTTTACTCTGTTTTCTTGAGTTACTTTTAACTCTTTATAGAAGTCAGTAGCACTTACTTTAATATCGTTAAATAGTTTACCATTACTTTGCTTTTCAACGTCAATCTGTAGCTCATTCATAAGTAAATCAGGTAATATATAACCTTTACCTATAAAACCAATATCACTCGGATTACTTAACATTAATGACCAACTACTAACCCAGTTCCAAAAATCCTTTGTAGAGTGTTTTTTTAACCTCCATTTACTTATAGTATGGTCTTTATTAAAAGCATCGTTAATAAAGAAAATAGAAACCATTTCTTTTGAAGTCATTACATTTAAAAATTCTGCATGATTCCCTAATTCTATATGGTCATTTGGTGAAGGTGTAGCAGTACATGCTAATTTGTATTTATGATTCTTAAAAGTATCTAAAATTAATTGTTTTGTACTTCCGTTATAATTCTTTAAAATTGAGCTTTCATCTAATACTACTCCTGAATAAATACTGCAGTCTATTTTACTTAATTGCTCATAGTTTGTAATATCAAAACTATTAATATCAATACCGAATTTTTCAGCTTCTTGTTTAGTTTGACCACTTACTGCTAATGGTGCAAGTATTAATACTTTTTTACCAGTATAATTATAGACTGCATTTGCCCATGATAATTGCATTAATGTTTTACCTAAACCACAATCAGCAAATATTGCAAATCTACCTTTTTGTAAGGCAGTTTTAACTATGAATCTTTGAAAATCAAATAAGTTTTCATTTAATTCATTTTCATCAATATCAAATCCACTTGATATGAATGTTTTTTTCTTAGTTTCTAAAAATTCCTTGTATTGCATATTTCTATTTTTTTTGTAAATGTAACTAAATTAAATTAATTACAAACTATTTTCGTTAAATTCTTTTAAATATAAATCAATTAGAAATTTTGTTTTTTCTAAGTCTTCTTTAAAGTTTCCTTTTTTTCGACATCTTATGATTCTTTTGCACAAATCAAATTCCCATGAATTAAGACCAAAATCGTTAGCAAACTTATAAAGTGAACCTTTACTATTATCGTAGTGTTT